>OJMO01000523.1_pt1 | contig 27661 bp, 22 predicted proteins | sample 1597241 | NCBI WGS metagenome assembly OJMO01 (sample SAMEA2452129, study PRJEB22498) | human gut metagenome | biome: human feces; feature: human gut; material: feces | place: Australia | collected 2012 | reverse complement strand
GACAAGCTCCCTAAGGGCTTAAAACGGGGAATTGGAAATATTGCCGGAAAGCTGCCTGCCCACAGAGGAGTTAATTTCTTTATCAGAAAAGGCAAAGAGCTTGAAGAACGCTTTATCGGCAACGCATATATGTTTACGCCTGAGGAAAGAAAACAATTACTGAAAATAAAGACGGACGCGCCCGATCCTACAGTTATCACCAAGCCGTTTTACGACAAGGTCAAGGATAAAGACGAGGTAACTAAAATGCAGTATCTCGATCTGCATCTTTGGATGACCGGAGATATTCTGCTTAAAGCGGACAAAATGAGTATGGCAAATTCTCTTGAGCTTCGCGTTCCGTTTCTTGATAAGGAAGTAATGGCGGTAGCCGAAAAAATACCGAGAAAATACCGTGTAACACATAAGGAAACTACTGACGAGCATACTAAATATATTACCAAATACGCTATGCGCCTTGCGGCCAAAAAGGATACCCCTCCTCAGACAGCAAAGACCGCCGCTAAGAAAAAGCTGGGCTTTCCTGTGCCGATCCGCGTCTGGCTCAGGGAGGATAAATACTACAATATTGTCAAGGATAAATTTACAGGCACAGCGGCACGTAAATTTTTCAACTGCGATATTCTTATGAAGCTTCTCGACGATCATAAGAACGGAAAATGTGACAACAGCCGTAAGATATGGACTATTTTTATTTTCCTTGTATGGTACGGCGTTTATTTCGAGGGAAGCCAATTTGTCAAATAAACGAAAGGACGCTTATTAATTAAATGTCGAGCAACGTAACATATAAATATATAAAGCAAAACCCGGATATTATGGAATATATCCGCCGGGCAGACCGCGCTCTTGAGGCTCAAGGATATACCGAGCACTCTTTCGCACACGTTGAAATCGTAGCGCAGAACGCCAGCCTTATTCTTACCGAACTGGGTTATGACGAAAGACAAATAGAGCTCGCTAAGATTGCGGGTATCATGCACGATATCGGCAACGTCATAAACCGGATAGACCATGCTCAGAGCGGCGCGGTAATGGCATTTAGGCTTCTTGATAACCTAAGTATGCCGGCTGATGAAATATGCTCTATAATATCAGCAATAGGAAATCACGACGAATCAACCGCCCAGCCTATAGACGCTATTTCCGCCGCGCTTATAATCGCCGATAAAACAGACGTAAGAAGAAGCAGGGTCAGAAATACCGATTTCCTCACTTTTGATATACACGACAGAGTAAATTACGCCGTTGAAAAATCAGCTCTTTATTTTAACGAAAGCAAAACCGCTATTGTGCTGGATCTGAAAATAGACACTGAAATTGCGCCGGTTATAGAATATTTTGAAATATTCCTAAACAGAATGCTTTTATGCAAACGCGCCTGCTCCTATCTGGGAGTTCAATTTAAGATGATTGTAAACGGTTCTTCGCTCTTATAGCGCGGATATAAAAAATACAGGAGGTCAAAATGATTTCGCAGTATCCCCATCTGATTGATTTAAACGACTACCCCATTTCCTGGTGGAATAAAATAATCCGGCTCGGCCACGATATAAAGCTTCACCCTCAGAGATATTCCCACGCCTGCGTAGGCAAAATAATGGCTACTCTTTTTTACGAACCGTCAACAAGAACGCAAATGTCATTTCAGTCCGCAATGATACGTCTAGGCGGAAATATAATCGGTTTCGATAACCCGTCCACATCGTCGGTTTCAAAGGGTGAAAGTTTGAAGGATACCACAAAAATAGTCAGCAGCTATTCAGATATTCTTATAATACGTCATCCTCAGCCCGGAGCGGCAAAGGCGGCGGCGCTAACGGCCGATTGCTCGGTTGTAAACGCCGGCGACGGAGGACATCTTCATCCGACGCAGACTCTGACCGACCTTCTGACTCTTCACGAGGAAAAAGGACGTCTTGATAATCTTAACGTCGGACTGTGCGGAGACCTTGTCAACGGAAGAACCGTTCATTCACTCTGTAAGGCTCTGTCCGCCTATTCGGGCAATACCTTTGTTCTCGTTTCGACTCCGAATCTCAGGCTCCCTTCATATGTAAAGGATATTATAACTGCCAGCGGAAGCAGATATACCGAGGTTTCCTCGCTGGACGAGGTGATAAACGATCTCGATATGCTTTATATGACGAGAATCCAGCGGGAACGCTTTGCAAGCGAGGCGGAATATCTTGCTGAAAAGGATACATATGTACTCGATAAAAAAAAGCTGAAAAAAAGCCGTCGGGATATGATAGTTATGCACCCTATGCCAAGAGTAGACGAAATTTCAGTAGACGTAGACGAGGACGAAAGAGCGGTTTATTTCAAACAGGCAAAGTACGGCATGTATGTGAGGATGGCTCTGATCATGACGCTGCTTGAAAGCGGAAGTCCGACAAATTTACTCAAGGGCGCCGTAAGAAACGGTATAGGCTGTCAGAATCCGGTATGTATAACAAATTCCGAGCAGTATCTGCCTAAATCCTTTTACGGCGCGGGAGATACGCTTGAATGTGAATACTGCGACGAAAGAATACTTCTTGAGCATTGATTATGTATATGAAACAGCTTTATTACGGAAACGGCAAAGGAAAAACGACTGCCGCGCTCGGTTTGGCTCTTAGAGCGGCCGGAAGCGGAATGAACGTACATATTGTTCAGTTTTTAAAGGGATCTGAAACCGGAGAGCTCCACGCCCTTGAAAGACTTGAAAATATAACGGTCAGCCGGCCGGATAAAAATTACGGCTTCACATTTTCCATGACGGAAAAGACCAGATCAGAGATTACTGAAATTCATAATAAATTGTTGAAAAACGCCGTTGAACTGATAAAAAGTAAAAAAATACAGGTTCTGATACTTGATGAAATAACAGACGCGTATAACCTTGGCCTTATTGACATCAATGCCGTTGATTCTTTTATTTCCGGAAATTCTGAAGCGGAAATTATTATGACCGGTCATAGCCCCGAACAGATTTTTATAGACAGCTCTGATTATGTCAGTGAAATAAATGCAATAAAACACCCTTATGAAAAAGGAATAACGGCAAGGAAGGGCATAGAGTATTAGCCGGAAATATTATAAGAATATAGCTTTCCCAAAAAATAAAAGCAGACGCTTATTAAAGAAAGGCGTCTGCTTTTATTTTGCAAAATCATTACGGAGAAATAACCTTCATTATCTCGATTGCCGTTTTAATACCGTCAACCGCCGCCGACATTATCCCCCCCGCATAGCCGGCTCCTTCTCCGCAGGGATAGAGATTTTTCAGAGATACGCTGTTTCTGTTTTCAGTACGGCTTATTCTTATCGGAGACGACGTTCTTGTTTCAGGACCCGTCAGAAGCGCGGACTTATATCCGAAACACCGCAGCCTTTTAGAAAACGCATTAATTCCTGCTGCAAGCGAATCTGTGATAAACGAAGGAAATATCTCTCGGAAATCACTCTTTTCTATTCCCCTTTCATAAGTTCCCTTTATATTTGTTTTCAGATCGGGATTTCCGTTTAAAAAACCGCCTGTTGTCGTAGCAGGAGCGCCCTTTCCCAATGTAATATCATACGCTCTGCGCTCAATATTACGGGCAAATTTAACGCCGTCCATTATTCCTCCGCCGAAGTCCTCCGGTGAAACAGAAACCGCAATTGCCGCGTTGGCATTTTCTCCATTACGGGCAAACTCGCTCATTCCGTTGGTTACGGTTGTATTTGGCTCGCTTGCCGCCGGAACAACAGTTCCCCCGGGACACATACAGAACGTATAGACGCATCTCCCTCCGGTTAGTCTGTGAGAAAGCTGATATTCTCCTACAGGGAGTAACGGACAATCCGCATATTCGCCGTAAAGGCTCTCATTTACATCCTGCTGTCTGTGCTCTATCCGCACTCCTACCGAAAACGGCTTAGGCTCCATAAAAATATGATTTTTCTGAAGCATTTCAAAAGTATCCCTTGCAGAGTGACCGATTGCCGTCACAACAACAGAGGTTTCGGTTTCATTTCCGTTCCACAGCGCTTTTTTGATTTCTCCGTTTTCTATAACTATATCGTCAAGTCTCGAATTGAATCTAACCTCGCCCCCGCATTCTGTTATGCGGTTTCGGATTTCCTTTACTATCTTACGGAGATTATCGGTACCAATATGCGGCTTTGCTTTTATTAATATATCGTCAGGAGCGCCGAACGCGTTTAGCCTTTCCAAAACATATCTGCAAAGCGGATCGTTTATCCTTGTTGTCAGCTTACCGTCAGAAAAGGTTCCCGCCCCTCCCTCGCCAAATTGAACATTTGATTCGGCGTTCAGTTCTCCGCCTGACCAATAGCGCTTTACACTGTCTATACGTCTGTCGGCGTCCTCCCCTCTTTCAAGGATAAGAGGTCTGTAACCGTTTTCTGCCAGAACAAGACCGCAGAACATACCGGCAGGACCAAAGCCCGCTATAACTATACGACCGTTCTTTTTTTTACCTGATATTACAGGATTAAAAACGCTTTTTTCTATTCTTTTTACATCCTTTTCATTAACGCATAGCTCCATGCCGCTGTCATAAAGCTCTGCATACACCGAATGAACAAAATGTATATCGCCGCGCTTTCTTGCGTCAAGAGAGGTTTTGTATATTCCGGTTTTAACCGTCAGATATTCTGATATTCCTGCTCTTTTCAATGCTCTTTTTATAACCGAACCGGTTTCCTCTCCCAGCTCTCCCCTTATATTATTTATTATCAGCGGCATTTCTGATTCCTCCGTTATTTTGTATATGTTTAAATACATTATAGCATATATCCCTGATGTAAACAACCGATTTTGAATTATCAGCGGATTAAACGGCATTATATAAATTGTAAGATGTTATAATATATCAATAATTTCCTTAACCATTTCTTAATTGACAGTCTGCATAAAATGATGTATAATATTAACTGTTTAAAATGCTTGGGCATTTATCAAAGGGAGTTGATTATGAAACTTAACATTAAAAAGGGTATTACGTACCCTAAAATTGTTGCTTTCGGTTTCTTTATTCTTATAGCGGCAGGTACAATTTTACTGCTTCTTCCCATTTCAAGCCGTCAGGAAGGATCGACAGGCCTAACCGACGCGCTTTTTACTGCAACATCCGCTTCTTGTGTTACAGGATTGGTAGTTGCGGATACTTATACGCACTGGACGCTTTTCGGTCAAATCGTAATAATATGTCTGATACAAATAGGAGGTCTTGGCTTTCTTACAATTCTGACAATGTTCTCCATGCTTTTTCACCGAAAAATTGGGCTCAAGGAAAGAAGCCTGCTTCAGGAAAGCGTTAATACAATGTATATCGGCGGAATCGTCAGGCTTATAAAAAAAATCCTTACAGGAACTTTTATTATAGAATTTATAGGAGCCGTTCTGCTTGCGACAAGATTTATACCGAAAATGGGAATCGGTATAGGAATCTACAACAGCATATTTACATCGATATCCGCTTTCTGCAACGCGGGCTTCGATCTCATGGGACGGTATGAAGAATATTCGTCCTTAACCATGTTCAGAGAAGACATCGTTGTTAATATTACCGTTGTCGCTTTAATACTTATCGGCGGTATAGGTTTTTTTGTATGGGACGATATATCGGTAAACAAACATCATATAACAAAATATCAGCTTCATACAAAGCTTGTACTGATTGCAACCGGAATACTTGTAATCTTCGGAACAGCAGCCTTTTACATCTTAGAAAACGGCAACGAGCTGAAAGATCTTCCGATACATCATAAAATATCATCGTCCATGTTTATGGCTGTAACTCCAAGAACAGCAGGCTTCAATACAGTGGACGTTGCGTCAATGAATCCGGCAAGTAAAATGCTGACAATAATATTCATGTTTATAGGAGGAAACTCCGGTTCAACCGCAGGCGGTATTAAAACAACCACCGCCATGATACTTATACTGTCGGTATGGGCAAGCCTGAGAAACAATAACGGCATAAACGTTATGAAAAGACGTCTTGAGTCGGACGCTCTCAAAAAAGCCGCTTCCGTAGTCACAATAAATATTTCCCTTATAATTATATGCGAGCTGCTTATATGCGCCTCACAGCCGGAGCTCGACCTTACCGACGTAACCATCGAGGTTTTCTCGGCTATTGACACGGTAGGCATGTCCACCGGCGTTACAAGAGACTTGAACACCTTTTCACGTTACATAATCGTTTTTCTTATGTACTGCGGACGAGTCGGAAGCTTATCCTTCGCGCTTCTTTTTACTGAACAGAAAGCGCCGAATATTGTTCAGAATCCGGTTGAAAAAATCAACATAGGATAAAATAAATTACAGCAAACTTAATTTGGCAAGCCGCCGCCATAAAAGCGGCAGAATGGAGAAATGAAAATGAAATCTATTCTGATAATCGGTCTCGGACGATTCGGAACGCATCTTATTCATAGATTTTACGACTTAGGAGACGAAGTTATGGCAGTCGATATAAGCGAGGAAAAGGTACAGGAGGCTATGCCTTTTGTAACAAGCGCCAAAATCGGAGACTGTACAAAGCTCGATACTCTAAGGACGCTTGGAATAAAGAATTTTGATCTCTGTTTCGTCTGCATCGGAGAAAACTTCCAGAGCAGTCTTGAAATAACAAGCCTGCTGCATGATATGGGAGCCGCTAAGGTTATAAGCAAGGCAAATACGGAAATTCACGCTAAATTTCTGCTCCGAAACGGCGCTGACGAGGTTACTTACCCTGAAAGGGACAGCGCACAGAAGCTTGCAACCAGATACAGCGTAGACAATATTTTTGATTTTATTGAATTGACAAAGGATACTGCAATTTACGAAATACCGATACTTGAAAGCTGGATAGGAAAAAGCATAGTCAAGCTTGACGCAAGAAAGAAGTATCATATCAACATTCTGGCGATAAAAAACAACAATTCCATTCAGGCCCTGCCGGGCGCTGAATATATATTCAGAACAGACGATCATGTTATTGTTTTAGGGCATAATGCCGACGTTGAAAGGCTTCTGAAAAAAATGGACTGATACATTAAATTACGAGCGGCTTTTGATAAGCCGTCTTTTTTTTGATATTTTTTGCCGAAAACTCTTGAATTAGGCGGATTTTCATGATATAATTAATAATGTATAAATGTATGCAGAGGGAAGGGAATGATCAGCTATGACTGTAAGAGAACAAACTGAAACCATAGAACTGAATACCCTCAGTCCATATGCCTGTAAATCATTCGGAAACGGAAGACGCGTCAGACATGAAGAAAAATGCCCGTTCAGAACTGAATTCCAGCGTGATAGAGACCGGATTCTTCACTGCAACTCCTTCAGACGTCTGAAGAGAAAGACGCAGGTATTCCTCTCCCCCGTCGGCGATCATTACCGTACACGATTAACGCACACCCTTGAGGTATCACAGATCGCCAGAACGATTGCAAGAGCGTTGCGCCTCAACGAGGACTTAACAGAGGCGATCGCTTTAGGTCATGATCTCGGACATTCTCCTTTCGGACACTGCGGTGAAACGATTCTCAATGAGATATGTCCTTACGGCTATAAACACTATCTTCAAAGTATAAGAGTAGTAGATTATATAGAAAATAACGGAAATGGTCTTAATTTGACATATGAGGTAAAAAACGGGATAGCATGCCATACTAACGCGGTTGCAAAAACCGCCGAGGGAAATGCGGTAAGACTGTCGGATAAAATAGCCTATATAAATCATGACATAGAAGACGCTTTACGCGCCGGAATACTGAAAAATTCAGACCTGCCGGAATTTCCCGTAAGAATTCTTGGAAAAACTAAATCCGAACGAATAACTTCATTGGTCAGCGCTGTTATTGAAAACGGCGCCGAGGAAATCAAGATGACAGGAGATATAAAGATAGCGCACGACGAGCTGCGTTCATTTATGTTTGAACGAGTTTATACCAACCCTTCTGCTAAATCAGAAGAGATTAAGGCAAAAATACTGGTGGAACAGCTTTACGATTATTTTAAAAAACGTCCGGAAAAGCTCCCGGAGGAATACAGAAAAATAGCGGACAGATTTGATGCGGACAGAGCTGTATGCGATTATATTTCCGGAATGAGCGACGGCTATGCAGTCGATCTTTTTAATGAACTGTTTGTTCCGCGTTTTTGGAAGTAGGTGAGATTATGCCTCTTCCAGAAGAATTCTTATACCAGCTTAAGCTTGCTAATCCTATTGAATCGGTTATAGGAGGCTATACCGGACTGAGAAGAAGCGGACGGGATCATGTTGCCTTATGTCCGTTTCATTCAGAAAAAACGCCGTCCTTTCACGTTTATTCCGACACGCAGAGCTTCTATTGTTTCGGCTGCGGCGCCGGCGGAGATGTCATAACCTTTATAAAAAGAATTGAAAACCTTGATTATATAGAAGCCGTGCGTCTGCTTGCACAGCGCGGCGGATTGGACATGCCCGAAAACTCTTCCGATAATACTGTCGGAGAGCTGAAAAAACGTATTTATGAAATAAACCGCGAAACTGCCAATTATTATTTCCGGCAGCTTGTTGCAGGAAACGATAAAAGAGGTTTGAAATATTTCGCTTCAAGAGGCTTGAAACCGGAAACTATAAAAAAATACGGTCTGGGCTTTGCTCCTCCAAGCTGGGACGGTCTGAAAAAACATCTTGCCGGTATGGGCTTCAGCGAGAAGGAAATGATAGCGGCCGGCGTCAGAAGCGTAAGCAGAAATGAAAAAAATGTTTATGATACCTTCCGCGACAGAGTTATATTCCCCATAATAGATTTAAGAGGAAATATAATCGCTTTCGGAGGAAGGGTTCTTGATGACAGCGTCCCGAAATATCTTAATACAGGAGATACTCCGGTATTCAAAAAAAGCAGAAATCTTTTCTCACTCAATTTCGCTAAAAATGCGGCTGTTAAAAGGTTAATACTGGCAGAAGGTTATATGGACGTAATCGCTATCAATCAGGCAGGCTTTGAAAACGTAGTAGCTACGCTTGGTACTGCTCTCACGCCTGATCAGGCAAGGATCATGAAATCCTATGCAGATGAAGTAATCATATCATATGACAGCGACAGAGCCGGACAGAGCGCTACTCAACGCGCCATTAATCTTTTGAGCGCGGCTGGATTAACAGCAAAGATAATAAAGATGGACGGCGCTAAGGATCCTGATGAATATATAAAGAAATTCGGAGCCAAACGGTTTAAAATGCTTATAGATAATTCGGACGGCGCAATAAATTTTGAGCTTGAAAAGTGCAAAACAGGACTTGATCTTGAAACCGATACAGGTAAAGTGGAGTTTCTAAAAAAAACCGTTAAGATTTTGTCGCAAATATCAAACGAGCTTGAACGAGACGTTTATATTTCTAAAATAGCGAAGGAAAACGAAATAAATATAAGCGTTCTGAGAGAACAGGTTAAAAGTGAAATAAGAAAAAATCGTAATATCGCAAAAAAAAGCGAATGGCAGGCTATCCGATCAAAACCGTTTTATTCAGATCCCCTTGTACCGGAAAAATCCTCTGCGCTTAAACAGGTTAAAGCCGAAGAAGGCATTCTGGCATATCTTTTTCGGAATCCTGACGCAGTTGAAAATGTTAAGGAAAAGCTGTCTCCGGATTTCTTTATAACTGATTTTTATCGCCGTGTTTATGTTACATACTGCAATAAAATACCGGATTATCAGTTTTTTTCGCTTTCTATGTTTTCCGATGTATTTAACGACGAAGAAATGGGTAAAATAACCGGAATAGAGGCCAAAAACAAAGAAATTTTACTAACTTATCAAAATCTCAATGATTATATTAAAATTTTGCAGGATTATAAAAATAATCCTTTAAATAAAAACAAAAACCAGATTTCAGACGACGATCTGTTAAATATCGTAAAATCCAAAAGATAAAAAAAAAAGCCGCCGTTATCGGCTTGGAATGGAGCGTTTTTATGTTAATGGACAAAAAAACAACTATCGAAAACCTTATTGAAAAAGGAAAAGCTAATGGAAAGCTTTCAACCAAGGAAATAACCGACGCGTTGGAAGAGCTCGATTTCGACGTCGACCAGATGGATACCTTTTATGATAACTGTGCCAGCAACAATATTGAAATAGTAGACGATTTTTCCACAGACACTGATTTAAAAATCGGTCTTGATTCAGGTATCGGAGACGATCTTGAAATGGCTCTGTCTACTGAAGGCATTGCTATAGACGATCCGGTAAAAATTTACCTTAAGGAAATCGGACGCGTTCCTCTTTTAAGCGCAGAGGAAGAAATCGAACTTGCTCAAAGAATGTCGCAGGGAGATTCGTATGCAAAAAAACGTCTTTCTGAAGCAAATCTGCGTCTTGTTGTAAGTATAGCGAAAAAATATGTTGGACGCGGAATGCAATTTCTGGATCTTATTCAGGAGGGAAATCTCGGACTTATTAAGGCGGTTGAAAAATTTGACTACACAAAAGGCTTTAAGTTTTCAACGTATGCCACATGGTGGATCAGACAGGCTATAACAAGAGCTATCGCCGATCAGGCAAGAACAATAAGAATACCGGTTCATATGGTAGAAACTATTACTAAGGTAAAAAAAGTTTCCAGTCAACTTCTCCATGAAAACGGACATGATCCGACCGCTGAGGAAATTGCTTTAAAGCTTGAAATGCCGGTTGAAAGAGTAAGGGAAATCATGCGTATTGCACAGGATCCTGTTTCCCTTGAAACTCCTATCGGCGAGGAAGAGGACAGCCACTTGGGAGATTTTATTCCTGACGACGACGCGCCTGCTCCGGCTGAAGCAGCGTCGCTGATTCTTCTTAAGGAACAGCTAAACGATGTTCTGGCAACTCTGACTGACCGGGAAGCAAAAGTATTAAAGCTCAGATTCGGTCTTGAGGACGGACGTTCCAGAACACTTGAGGAAGTCGGAAAAGAATTCGACGTTACACGCGAACGTATAAGGCAGATAGAAGCAAAAGCATTAAGAAAGCTAAGACATCCAAGCAGAAGTAAGAAAGTCAAAGATTTTCTCGATTAATCTTTGACATATACATATGAAAAAAGAGGACTTCAATAAGAGTCCTCTTTTTCTATATTAAATTTTAATAGTAAATTCACTTTTATTGGAGGTTAAAATGATTTACAACAATTTTATCTCAGTACATCGGTACCACCCTTAAATTGATTTTCAATAATCAGGCTGAATTTTCTGGCGGTCTCACTCCTTTATGATTATGTGATCCTAAGATTCCAAAATGATGCTTTCATTCCACATCAACCCTTTACCGAATTTTTTATTGTAATTAAATATCAATTAGTACATCGGTACCACCTTTTCAAATTATTTATCTTTGCTTTTTATGTAAAGACATTACGTCATAAAATTGAGATTAACCCAACCTCAAAAATATGAAATTGAAGCTGTTGTTGAAACAATAACCGCATCCTCCATTTTACAACCCAAACGTCTCAAATAAATTTCAAAGAAAATCTCATGTTACTCTAAACGGAATAATGATTCTTATTTTCATGAATTCCCAATTATTTCATTTAAAACTTTTTTGAACATTGAGTCACCAACAACAGCTTCGTAAAACTGTTCTTCAATAGATTCCACCGGCAACTCCCTCCATCTTGATATAAATTTATTCCCGCAAAAGAATTTCCCGAAATTCTTAAATCAGCCTTGCGAAAATATCATCGTGAAAGAAACGTCAACAATACATTGATAAAACTTAATACATCAATACTTTCTGAATCTGACATCTATGCCTTTATGATTTATTATTGACTGTTGTTCTTTCGTTGTATATATAATACCACATTCTTTAGTCAATGTCAACAGTTTCAGAATAAAAAAATACACAATTTTATAAAAAATGTTTAAACACAATGCCTATTGACTTTATTTCTATATTGTAGTATAATTATTTTTGTTAGGGCAAAAATATTATTGAATTGGAGAAAAAATAATGTCAGATATGAACGAATACCAGCCGGATCTTTTTACCTTAGAAGACGAGGACGGCAATGAAGAAACCTTTGAGCTTATTGACGTTGTAAAAGAAGAGGACACAACTTACTACGCTCTTATTCCCCAACAGTCTGATCCTGACAACCTTGAAGAAGACGATTATTTTGTAATACTTAAGCAAGATGACAACGATCCGGACGGAATGCTCGTTTCAATAGAAGACGAATCGGAATTAGACCGTCTGGCCGAGATCTTTATACAAAGACTTTATGCTGACGACGAATACGACTGCGGAGACGACTGCGACTGTTGCAGCTAAATTTTACTATTGATTTTTTATTAAAAATATGTTATAATAATAACAGAAAAACAAATATGTATTCTGCCTTGTACGTGTCAATATGGTTTTTATAATCCAACACTTTATAAAAGGGAATCTGACTCTGACTGATGATTGCAGACCTCCCGTCTTTATGACGGACGAAGGGAGCGTGAGGCTTTCAGGAGGATACCCACCTTGCTTAACAGCTTGGTTTTATGCGCCATATGACGGCAAGGCGGTTTATACTTTCTTAAAAAATAATCCCGTGTTCAGATGAACACGGGATTTCAATTTATATATTCAAAATTATTCTTCTTAGATTTAACGCGTCAAACACGTCGACGCTTCCGTTTCCGTCAACATCGGCAGCAGTACTGTCGGCAATTTCAACTGGAATATTCAATAAAAATTTCTGTAACAAAACCAAGTCTGCAATATTTACATTGCCGTCTTTATTAAGATCTCCGGCTAAGCCCCCTTTATCAGGAGTAGTACCGTCAGGTTCCGTGCCGCCAATCAATACTCCGTTAGAATAAACGCATATATTAGGCGCTTTCTGCATTTCTCCGCTGTAACCGTTATAGCTTCCACTGTCAACCTCAAGCATACCCTGCATGCTCCAGTCGTCCGAAGTATCCCAAGGCGTACTCCAAGATCCTATTTGAAGCTGATATTTCTTGTTGGAATTTGCTATAACATATCCATCCCATGTCACTTCAATATAATAAACACTGTCCTTATAAAGCGTCGGACCTGTAAGAACTCCGTCAAAATCCGTTTCCGTCTCTGCCTGATCATAAGTTTCACGCATCTGTATAGCCGATACGCTATCCATTCCCTTTGTATCAAAATAGTATCTTACCGATACGTCCTTTAAAGCTTCAACAGAATCAGTGCACACATAAAGAGTCAGATCAGTACAGCCTATTCCTCCGTTTTGCTTCTGGTTAGAAACAATTCCTTCAACCCAATAATTGTTTCCTCCGCTTTCTCCCCCGCTGCTTTTATCCGGAGGAGGAAAATCCGGCGTTGTCTGCATCGAAGCGTCTCCGAAAAACTCATATAGTCCGGCGCAGGCTCCGACAAACGCCGCATTATAATCTATAGTAACCTCGTTGTAAATCCAATCCGCAGTAGTGTCGTTATGCTTATCCGACGCATCAGGACCGCCTACAAGAGCGCCGTATAAAACATGCTTCTGTTCTCGCGTATCCTCAGCCATCGTCAAGCCCGACGACGCTCTGTGATGAGGATACTTTACCGCATTGTCATTATATCCTACCACATATGCGGTTCCGGCAGTATTATTTCCCAGAAGATATTCCATCTGTTCCTTTGCCCATTCACTGTATTTCGAAGCTTTTCCGTTATTATTATACTTATCAAATACAAGAGCCGCCAGCTGAGCCGCCGTATTATATCTTGCAGAGCCCCAGGTACTCAAATAGAAATAACCCTGAGGAGAAATTGTTCCCAGTCCACCGCTCATACAATTCTGAATCTGCTTTTCTATCTGACTCCAAAAATCCTTAATTTCATACTCATTTTTACCGCTTATCGTCCTGTATCTGTCAAGGATAGAATTATCCTGGTCGTTACACTCGGATATTAAACACATAGCCCCTGTCCAGACATCGTTCCAGCAATGAACATAAGTTGGGGGAGCATAATAATCGTTGCCTAACACGCCGAGAGCCTCGTCAAGATAATTTGTATCGCCGGTTGCCTTATAAAGCCACATGCCTGCCCAGCAATAATCATCCTGCCATTTTGATGAATTATAATAACTTTTAGGACCGTCGGCATTATCGCTCAATTGCTTCTCATTAGTCTGGGCAAATTTAAACAGCGCCTTTGCATAATCCAAGCTCTTAGCGGCATATTCAGCGTCGGTATCCTTGAAATTAAGGTAATTTGCCGCAAGAGAAGCTGCTGTAGCGGCAACATAATCAGTCTGGGGTTTATCGGCTGTAAGGAAAAAACCCTTACGCTCCATACTGTCAATCTCAGGAGCGTTCCAATATGCATGATCTATATCTCCGTCACCGACCTGATAGCAGAACGCTACTACATCGCCGTTTGAATCCCTGAAAGTACATTTCATAAAGTAATCGTTGAAATACTTTAATATTGTTTCAATGTGGTCGTCCTGACCGGTTTTTATATACGAATCCCTGAATTCATAGTATCCCCACCCTAACGTTGAGCCGGAATAAGCCTCCGGCATACCGAATTTGACATGATCTCCCGCGTCATGAAAGCCTCCGGCAACATCTACATAACCGTCTCCGTCCGGATCAAGTATACTTTTATTTTCCGAAATAAAGCCGGCGGAAAGGTTTGTATTTTCGGTATCCAGCGGAAGCTGCGAATCATAGGTATGGCAATCCCCTCTCCATGTAAACCGAGTATTTTCTCCCACCTCAGTTCCGCACATATTCGCGTCATAAAAATAAATAGAATATTGAAGCGCCTTGGCAAAGTTGCCGTAATCCTCGGCGGCCGAAGCGCTCTGAGTAAACGACGAAAGCGGAGAAGTCAGATACAATGCCGTGGTAAACGCACTCATTGCCGCTGCCGACAGCCTTTTCAGCAATTTCACAATAAATTCCTCCTGTTAAAATTTTAAAATACAGTTTCAAACACTTTTATTTTATCATATTGCAGAAAAAATTTCAATAATTTCTGATGAAAATATTAAATATATATAAATTTATATAAAAAAATACGGCACAGCTAAAAAACTGCGCCGTATTAAGTAACTGTTATTATTACTTAACGATTTCCTTAAGAGCCTTTGGCTCCTTAGGCTGATGACAGCCATACAATGAAGCTGAACCGCAAGCCTTAACTGCTGTGTTCATGCCAACCTTTGCTGCTGCTTCCATGATTTTTCTTGAAATCTTCTTCATAACAAATTCCTGCCTTTTTATTTTTATTTTCTGTCTAAAGGACTTTACCTTTTGACAAATATATGATAACATATTTTGGAATAAAAATCAAATGATTTTCTTAAAAGAATAATCTTTTTACATCAAATGCGGAATTTAATAATTTATTCATAATTTATTCATATTTTATAAACAAACGCTTAAAACTTTATACATTAATAAAATAATTTTCAAAAAATCTATAATTTCTTTAAGTTTGTTCACAATTTATTCGAATTTATATGTTATAATGGTTTAATAAAGAAATACATAAGTATTATTTGAATTATTATAAATATTATAACGAATGGAGAGCAATATGATAAAAACAGCTATTTGTGATAATAACCTTAATAACGCAATTATAATAAAAAATTCTATTGAACAGTTCTCAAATAAATTTCGTCTGAGATGCGATATAAGCATTTACACCTCCGGAAACGAGCTTATAATTGATCATCATAAATACAAAGCAATATTTATCAATACTAATATCAAAGATAAAAGCGCGGACAATATTGCCAGATACATTCGAATGTCGGGTGAAAAAACAAGGCTTATTTTTATTTCCGACAATGAAAGAACAGCATGCCAAATTATAAAATACCAGCCGTTCGGTTTTATACATAATATCAATCTTCAGTCGGAGCTGACTGAATTGCTGCCCTCTCTTTTTCTTGAGATTAACGGCGAGGACCAGTATTTCACATTTAAATCAGAATCGGGTACAGTAAACCTGAAAATAAAGGATATTAACTACTTTGAAACCTTCGGCCACGTTATTGAAATAAATACAGACAATAAGGTTATTCCTATCAGAACAACTCTAAAGCTTCTGGAGGATAAATTTAAAGGCTTCGGATTTTTCAGAATTCATAAAAGCTATCTGGTTAATGTCAGATCGGTATTTTCAGTCAATCGGCATTACGTTACCCTTAATAACATGAAAACCCTTCCCATCGGAAAAAGCAGAACAGAGGTATTAAATAACATAATCAAATACCGATTTGCTCAGCATAAATCGAGTTCTGCTGATCCGTGTTCAATAAGACTATAAATAATGAGGTTAATAATACAGTATGAACGAATATATAAATATTATCTGGCACCTTATAGAACTTGCAGCCTGTGTTGTTGAATCAATCATGATAACGTCTTTTATGGTGAACATGCTTGGATATAAGGATCCGAAATATAAATTTACAAAATTTATGCTATGCGTAGTTATTTCTGTGATAAATTCAACCGTTGTTTCAACAATTATACCGGTGGATTCTTTTATCGGATCTATGCAGATGATAATATGTCTGATATTTTCCTTGATATTCCTTAACGGACGGATATTCTACAAAATTCTTACATCATTACTGTCAGTATTTTTTGTATTAATTATAAACTCTATTATTTTAACGCTGGTTAGCTGTATTTTTAAAACGCCGATTTACATACTCATTTCTTCGTCCGGTATTGTAAGATTATTGATATTAATTTCTACAAAATCCATTTACTTCATTATTACAAAATTTATTATTAAAATCACCAGAAATAAAAAGCTGCATTTTTCAAGAAATGAAAGCAGATATATAATGAGCGTATTTATATTAACGATTGTCGCATGCAATATACTTTTTGAGGTTATTTCATCAGTAAAATATTCAACGCCGTTTTCATTAACCGCTATCGCGGTATTAGTTTCAATAAACGTTTTAAATTATTTAATAATACATAAATGTCATCAGATAAATATAAATAAGGCAAAGATAAACCGTATAGCTCAGGAAATAATAAGGCATGAGGAACAGATAAACCAGTTATCTGCCGGTTCACTGAAAACAAATAGAAAAAGTCAGGAAACCTCTGAAAAGAACGAATGCAATAATTTTGAAAATCCTGCTTTTACTAATTATAAAAGTCTGAACACTATTATCAACAATGCGGTAAAGGACTGCCGTGAAAAAAATATTTCAGTTAATTGCAGTATTTCGCCGTATATAGAAAACTTTCCGGAAAACGAGATAATTTCAATAATTTCAAATACCCTTAAAGAATCTATAAGCGCATCAAGAAGCAGCAGCTTTCAGCCGACGATAGATCTCGAAATACTGAATAATAAAAATTATCTCAGCATTATTATTTCTCACTATCTCAAAACTGCTGATATTTATCTTACGGACGATATATCAGAAGATGAAATTACGGTTCCTTTTAACCCTTATCATAATAAAAAAATTTCAAATATAATGGATAAATATAACGGAATTATACTTTTTAATAAAAACAGAAATAAGATCATTACAAATATATGGCTTGATTTTTCAAAGGCGTCCCTTATCAAATGATATAAACTCCCGCCTTACTGCTGAAGCAAGATAAAGAGATCCGCATATTAAAACCGCAGCGTTTCTTTCTTCTGCAACGCCGACCGCCCTTTCAATCGCATTCTTATAATCCATTGCTTCACACGGGCATGTAAAATAATCTTTAAGCTCTGCCGACGGTATGTTATTATCAATATAGCCGTCAGCGCATATTGCGGCATCAAGAATACCGGACAGCCGCTCTGCCGCATATTTTACGTCTTTACCTCTAACCATTCCCACAATACCAATAACCTTGCAGTCCAGCTCATTTAATATTTCTATAAGAGAATCAATACCAGACATATTATGTCCGCCGTCGGCAATGACAGGCGGATTTTTGCTTATCAGTTCTATTCTGAGCTTAACCTTAGCTTTTTTGATTCCGTCCCTTATATTTTTATCTGAAAGCTCAAAGACGCCCTTCCTTAACAATTCGGCGGCTTCAATTGCAGTTAAGGCATTATTAATTTGGTGCTTTCCGCACATTCTGATCTGAAATTCTTTTCCCTTATATATAAATCTGCTGCCTAAAATATTTGAATCTAAACAAATGCAGTCAGCAGTATCCGGTATAATCAGCAAACTATGGCTTTTCTCGACTTTTAATTTTACAATTTCCAATGCTTCAGACGTATTGTCAGACGCTAAAATAACGGGGCAGCCCTTTTTTATTATACCTGCTTTCTGTATAGCTATTTCCCCTATAGTGTTTCCCAGAATCTGAGTGTGATCCAAGGAAACGGAGGTTATTACAGACAATAAAGGATCGTCGATTATATTTGTAGCGTCAAGCAATCCGCCTATTCCCGCTTCAAGAAATACAATATCGCATTTTTCCTCTAAAAAATAAATCAGCGCAATAGCAAATGTTATTTCAAATTGTGAATAGCATTCTCCTGATACTGCTTCTTTCACCCTGACGCATATCTCTCCAAGTCTTTCGTCAGATATATTTTCTCCATTTATTCTGATTCTGTCATTATATTTTTCAATATAAGGAGATGTAAACTGGCCCGTTTTATACCCTGCCTGAATAAAAATATCCGACAGATATTCAAGTGTCGATCCCTTACCGTTAGTACCTGCTATATGAACAAATTTAAGCATTTTATGAGGATTTCCAAGTCTTTTTAGCAAATCAGAGATTCTTGACAAATCATTAACCCTTTTTCCCGAATGGCTAAAGCCTTGAACATAGCTTACAGCGTTGAATGACATAATAATTCTCCCAAATAGTTTTTTGTTTATTATAGCACTCAAGGCACAATTTGTCCAGATTGTCACCCATATATTAAATCAAGGTTGACAATACAGCTGGCCTGTGATATAATCAATAAAAAAGTAAAACGGAGGTTTTTCATGGAAACAATCAAGGAAAAAAAAACAATTAAAACAACAGATATGGTCTTATGCGCAATGTTTGCCTCGCTTATTGCTGTAGGAGCGTTTATACGAATACCTATACCATACGTACCGTTTACTTTGCAGCTATTCTTTACAACACTTGCCGGACTGCTTCTGGGACCAAAGCTTGGAGCTGCCAGTTCTCTTGTTTATATGATTACAGGTCTTATAGGAATACCTATTTTTACTGAAGGCGGAGGTCCCGGATATATTTTTAAGCCCAGCTTCGGATATATAATAGGCTTTGTAATTGGCTCGTTTGTAACCGGAATGATTGCGTCAAAGGCTGCAAGACCGTCGTTTAAAAGGCTTTTAACAGCTTCCTTAGCAGGACTTGTTATAGTATATGCAATAGGAATGATTTACTGCTTTCTCATTACCAATTTTTATCTTGGAACTGATATGAATGTAAAAACAGTGTTTTTATACTGCTTTCTATTTATCATTCCCGGCGATCTCGCCTTAACATTTTTGGCGTCATTTTTATCACAAAGACTAATACCCATTCTTAACAGAGAAAGAGAGAAAAAATGAGCAATATTAATAATTTAAAGGAAAAGGTTTTATCAGGAATAAATATTTCCAAACAGGAAGCTATGACCTTGTGGAACAGCGATTATAATGAGCTTTGCAGCAGCGCTGATGAAATCAGACGACATTTCTGTGAAAACCGATTTGACATATGCACAATAATCAATGGAAAAAGCGGAAAATGTACTGAAAATTGCAAATTCTGCGCTCAATCCTCATTTTATCATACTCACGCAGACGAATATCCTCTGCTTGATACCGAAAGCATAGTAAATGAAGCCGTAAGCAACTCAGAGCAGGGAATTCTACGATTTTCAATTGTCACCTCAGGAAAAAGGCTCTCGGATTCAGAAGTTAATAAAATGTGTGAAACTATAAGAGAAATACATAAAAAAACAAATATTTCCGTCTGTGTTTCATTCGGATTGCTTAATGAAGAACAATATAAAAAATTAAAAAATGCAGGAGTATCGAGAGTTCATAATAATCTTGAAACTTCAGAAAATTATTTTAAAAACGTCTGTACTTCTCATACGTTTGAGGATAAGATACATGCTGTCAAAGCGGCACAAAATGCCGGACTAAGCGTATGCAGCGGAGGAATAATGGGACTTGGTGAAACTGACGAGGACAGAACTGATATGGCTTTTACATTGCGTGAGCTTGGTATCAAGTCTGTTCCTATCAATATGCTAAATCCTATTCCCGGTACGCCGTTTGAAAATAATCAAAAATTGACCGAAAAGGATATGTGCCGTATCTGTGCAGTTTACCGTTTTATACTTCCGGACGCGTCAATACGTCTTGCAGGAGGAAGAGGTCTTATGGAAAGTAAAGGAAAAGAATGCTTTAAATCCGGAGCAAACTCAGCCATTTCAGGAAATATGCTGACTACATCGGGAATAACAATTAAAACTGATATGAAGCTTCTGAAGGAACTGAATTATAGGACGGCGCTTTGCAATGAGTAAAGGAATATTTGTAACAGCTACAGGAACGGACATTGGCAAAACCTATGTTACCGCTCTTATTATCAAAAAGCTTAGGGAATACGGGATAAACGCAGGTTACTACAAAGCGGCGCTGAGCGGGGCGGAAACTATTAAAGAAAGCGACGCAGGCTATGTAAACCAAACAGCCAAAATAAACCAGAACCAAGAATCTCTTATATCTTATTTATATAAGTCTCCCCTTTCTCCCCACCTTGCTTCACAAATTGAAGGAAATCCTGTGGATTTAAATAAAATAAAGGACGACTTTAAGTCTGTTTGTCATAAATATGATTATGTTACAGTCGAAGGAAGCGGAGGTATTATATGTCCTATACGATGGGATAACAGCGAGCATATTTTACTAGAAGATATAATAAAGACCTTAGAGCTGAACACAATCATTATTGCCGACAGCGGTCTGGGAACAATTAATGCCACTGTTCTGACAACAGAATACCTTAAATCTAAAAATATAGGAATTAAGGGAATTATTTTAAATCATTATACAGGAAATCATATGCAAAAAAACAATATGGACATGATTCAGGAACTAACGGGCGTTCCGGTTATTGAATGCGTAGCTCCGAACGATAAAAATATAAATATAAGCAAAAATGCTCTTGAAACGATTTATGAACAAATATAATTACTAAAAACATGCCGCTTTATTTTATATAGCGGCAGAACGGAGATTAATATGACTCTTGAAGAAAAAGACTTGAAATATATCTGGCACCCCTGCTCACAGATGAAGGATTATGAAGAGCTTCCGCCGATTGTTATAGATCACGGAAAAGGCGTTTATCTTTACGACAAAAGCGGAAAGAAATATATAGATATTGTAAGCTCATGGTGGTGTAATCTTTTAGGGCACTGTAATCCTGATATAAATCAAGGAATTAAGGAACAGCTTGATAAACTCGAACATGTAATTTTTGCAAATTTTACACATGAGGGAGCAATCAGCTTATGCGAGCAGCTATCAGATGTAATTCCACCAGGATTAAGTAAATTCAACTTTTCTGACAACGGCTCGGCCGCTGTTGAATGCTCTTTAAAAATGGCATTCCAATATCAGTATCAGACCGGTCATCCGGAAAAAACGCGATTTATGTGTCTTTCAGACGGCTATCACGGTGAAACCATCGGCGCTCTTTCAGTGGGAACGCTTGATTTATACGCAAAAATATATCAGCCTATGCTTTTGAATACTATTCGAATTCAAGCACCTGATTGTTACCGTTGTCCTTTTGAAAAATCTCGTAATAACTGCAAATGTGAATGCTTTAAATATGCTGAAGACGCATTTGAACAATATGCTGATGAAACATGCGCAATGATAGTTGAACCGCTTTTACAGGGAAGCGCGGGAATGAAGATATATCCGCCTTTATATCTTAAAAAGCTGCGCGCGCTATGCGATAAATACAATGTTCTTTTGATAGCCGATGAAATTGCAACCGGTTTCGGCAGGACGGGAAAAATGTTCGCCTTTGAACATGCGGGAGTATCTCCGGATATAATGTGCATATCAAAGGGACTGACTGGCGGATATATGCCAATGGCAATTACAATTACAACAGATAACATTTATAACGCATTTTATGATGATTACAGCTCTGGCAAGGCATTTATGCACAGTCATACCTACAGTGGCAATCCTTTAGGCTGTGCCGCTGCGCTTTCTGTATTGAAAATTTTCCGTGAACAACCGATACTTAAAAATGCTTCAAAAACTGCACGATACTTAAACAGCAGACTTAATGAGAAGCTTGGAAATCACAAAAACATCGGTGAAATACGTTCAATCGGGCTTATTAATGCAATAGAATTGGTTACTGACAAAAAATATAAAACTCCTTTTGACAGCTCGCTCAGAATTGGTTATCAGATTTATAAGGAAGCATTAAAGCTGGGGCTTATTCTACGTCCCTTAGGCAATGTTCTATACTTTAATCCACCTCTGAACATAAGTAAAGACGAAATTGACCGTTCAATAGAAATATGTCTACAGTCTATTAATATTATACTGAATTAATCTCAATAGAATTTAAAAAGTCCCTGTAATTACTTACAGGGACTTAACAAGAGAAACTGGAAGAAGAGTGAGATAAATAATTCAGTTCTCTTGTCGTCAAATTTATAATGTCTGCTATTTGTGAGAGCAGATCTACTAATATGCGATTCAAGTAAAATGTAAATTATATATATAGATATACAAAAACATTAATCGACAAAATTTATATTGCCTTATTTCTATGCTTTTATTATACAACTTTTATATTGATTTTTCAATATAAAACATCATTTTTAATTGTAAACTTTTTGTGAACAACCTGCCAATCCCTGTTAATGTAATCAAGCGATTTCTATTTATAGTCTTTTATTCGGCTTTTGACTCTTCCATAATAATTCTTGCAATTTCAATCGCGTCATAAAGATCCGTTACTCCATCGCGGTTTATGTCCGCAAGAAGTTTTGTGTCCTCGTCAAATTCAGATATATCCATTATATATTTTGCAATCTCTATCGCGTCATATAAATCTACCTTATCGTCATTTGTCGCGTCGCCCCAGGTTGGTTCAACATTATATAAGCCGTTTGACATGGTATCAGATACAGGCATAATCCATGCAACGTCTACTTTATCAAAATTTTCATCCTCCGCATAATTCATTTCAATTTTATCAAATATTTTATTCAATTCTTCGTATAAAGACCATAAATTTTCTGTATATTTATCATGTTCAAAGGACACTTCATAACGAATATAACTCGTTGGATAGTAAGCGCTATTTCCTATCTCAACCGATTCTATTTGAAATTCTGATTCTGCAAACTCTGAAAAGCCATATAAACTTTTATCTACATCTATGGGTTCACGTTCGCGAACTTCATTATCAGTTGGATTATTGCACTTAATAATGATATCAACTGAATCTGTTGATACAGCCATTTCCGCATTATTTATATGAGTTTCATAAAAGATTTCAGCAGTTTCTACTATTCCTCTTATTTTCCAAAGTTTAATCAATTCAACCGCTTTTTCTTCCGTTAAATCTTCACCATTTATAATATAAGTACAGTCGCTGCCTACAGGAGTTGTTATCGAACCTCCCATATAAATCCCGTTAATATACGATCCGCCTAATCCAACAAATCCAATGCTAGAAGTATATGCTGATATTTCTGCATTTTCAATATCAAGTTCTTCTGCTGTTGGTGCTTCTCCGTCCGGCATTGTTACAATAATACCCTTGTATTCGGTTCTAACTGTTTGTTTTACTGGATATGAATGACCATTAGAATCAGTATTGTATATAATTTTTTCTGTTGTACCAGCAGAAACAGACATTGCTCCGATTGATGCTATCATAACCGCCGATGATATCAATGCTAACAGCTTTTTTGCTTTTTTCATAAAATCATCTCCAAATTTTTATAAGTACATATTAGAATATGCAAATTGCATTATTATTGGTCCAATTCTAGTACCATAAGTATATGTTTTACCCGTATCTGAATCAACATCAATTCCGCTTGCTAAGGAAATTACTGTTCTATAATTTTTAATAGAATAATCCTCATTATCTGTATCTTGAACCCCAAATATACTTTCTACATATATTGGACCCCCGCTAGTTTGATTATATGCATATAAATAAAATTTATATCCATCTTCATAAATAGTCATTTCATTATTAATAACGCTTGAAATCTTTAAATCATTTCCAAAATAACCCAAACAATGAATAGGAATATTTTTGTTTTGTAATTCATTTGTCCCCATACCTAAGAGAAATGAACCATATTCACTCAAATTTTCTGAAACCGTTAATATTGCATAATCATCAATGTACAAACAATTATTAATATATGATTGAGGAACATGTGCCTCTACAATATTATATGTTATTGATTCATTTGTATATGGATTAGCATTTGGTATTGTTACAGTAGCAGAATCTGAAAAGCTATATGCACAATGTGCGGCCGTCATTATTTCATGATCGCCAATTATAAAACCTGTTCCCTTTTTACGTGTAATATAACTTCCATTATAAAAATCAAAATATAAAGCAACAACCGCAGTATCCAAATCAGCATTAGGTCTTGGATCTACATAATCGCTCATTGCTCTTGCCGTCATAGCGGTTATATTCTGATCAACGGGAATTTCCGGAAGATTATAAGTTTCCTGTGTTCCTGTTGCATATGTATATTTTACATAATCCGTACCTCCGGTTGCGCCGACGCCCGTCATGCTGTCATATCCGCTCATCACCAAGGTAAAACACATTACCAAAAATACAGCCGCTGCCGACAGCTTACTTTTATATTTAACCATAATTGTTTATCCTCCTTTTACTGCATTGTAATTGTAACATCTCCAACCATTGCTATGTACGCCATAATTGACATATAATCCAAATGATCTACTACCCCGTTATTATTTACATCAAGCGCCGTATTATCAGACGCTTTGGAATTTCCCGATAAAGCCATGCTAATGGCTACCGCATCAGCGATATTTACACGTCCGTCATTATTCACGTCATAACCTTCCGGAGCAACGGCAGATACATTCATGGACGATACCGCCATAATTGACGCCGCCGATATTGACGCGAAAATTCTTTTACACTTCATAACATCTCATCCTTTCTTAAACCAATCGTCCAGTTATTCCTTCCATTATTATTATATAATAAGAATCAAAAAAATACCATTAGCATTTTTACCAAATATATCCATAGTAATTTGTTACATTTAATAATTTATGAACTACATATGAAGATTTTGTTGACAGACTATTAATATGTAAAAACTATAAACCAATCAAGAAATAACCTTTGTTTTAAAAACATCTTGAAAAATAAAGCAAAAGTTGTTATACTATAATAAGTATTTTACAGCAAGGAGGTTTGAGCTGATGAACGAATCATATAGTTATCTGATAAAGTTTTTGTTTATGTTTCTTGCGATACTGGCTTTAATTTTCATTTTATCGCTTTTAACTCCGAAAATGGCGGCTTTCGTCGATAAAGTAATAGCCAAGCTCTTTAAAAAGAGTCCCGAAAGGGTGGACGATGATATATATAAGGTCAGGAGCATATACGACGCTCCGCCGAAGGACGAAAAGAATGAAAAAAATTCTGATAATCTAAATTCAAATAATAACGGAGATGTTAAAAATGGCTAAGAATAACGGAAAAATGGTCGAGGCTATAACGCCTATGGACGAAGACTTTGCTAAGTGGTATACGGACATTGTAAAGAAAGCGGAGCTTATTGAATATACCAGCGTTAAGGGCTGTATGGTAATCCGCCCTTACGGTTATGCGATCTGGGAAAACATTCAGAGCATTCTCGACAGAATGTTCAAGGAAACCGGTCACGAAAACGTCTGCATGCCTATGTTTATACCGGAAAGTCTGCTGCAAAAGGAAAAGGATCATGTTGAGGGCTTTGCGCCGGAGGTTGCATGGGTGACGCACGGCGGCAGCGAAAAGCTTGAGGACAGGCTATGCGTCAGACCGACGTCAGAAACGCTTTTCTGCGAGCATTATTCAAATATAATTCACTCATACCGCGACCTGCCTAAGCTTTATAACCAGTGGGTAAGCGTTGTAAGATGGGAAAAAACCACCCGTCCGTTCCTGCGTTCCAGAGAGTTCTTATGGCAGGAAGGTCATACCGCTCATGCAACCGCTGAGGAAGCACAGGAGCGTACCGAGATGATGTTAAATGTATACGCGGATCTGTGCGAGGACTTTCTGGCAATTCCGGTTATCCGCGGACGCAAGACCGACAAGGAGAAATTTGCCGGTGCAGAGGCAACCTACACGATCGAGTCCCTGATGCACGATGGCAAGGCACTGCAGTCCGGCACCAGCCACAACTTCGGCGATGGATTTGCAAAGGCATTTAACATCCAGTATCTGGATAAGGATAATAAATTAAAATACGTTCATCAGACTTCCTGGGGTATGACAACCCGTATGGTAGGCGCGATCATCATGGTTCATGGTGACAATAATGGTCTGGTTCTGCCGCCGAAGGTAGCTCCGACCCAGGTTATGATCGTTCCGATTCAGCAGGCAAAAGAGGGGGTTCTGGACAAGGCATTTGAGGTAAAAGAGGTTCTGTCCAACTTCCGTGTCAAAGTGGATGATTCCGACAAATCTCCGGGATGGAAGTTCAGCGAGTCCGAGATGCGCGGTATTCCGGTACGTGTCGAGATCGGACCGAGAGATATTGCTGAAAATCAGGCAGTTCTGGTTCGCCGTGATACGCATGAGAAGATTACGGTATCTCTGGATGAGATCGCAGCAAAGGTTGGCGAGCTTCTGGAGACGATTCACCACGATATGTTTGAGCGTGCAAAAGCACACAGAGATGCACATATCTGGGATGCACATAATTACGAAGAATTTACCACGATTGCAAATGAGAAACCGGGCTTTATCCGTGCAATGTGGTGTGGGGATCAGGCTTGCGAGGACAAGATCAAAGAAGACCTTGCAGTGACCTCACGCTGTATGCCGTTTAACGATCAGGAGCACATTTCAGATGTCTGTGTATGCTGTGGAAAGCCGGCACACAAATTAGTATATTGGGGTAAAGCATACTAAGATAATTAATAGTCTGTTTGAAAACAGATGGATTACTTTGAATGAAAACAGAACTGGAAAATGATCCGGGGAACACAGCCAGGTTTCACGGATCACAAGGTTCTGTTTCCTTTTTACATAATATGAAAACGATTCCGGTAGCGTTTCTACGATGAATTACAGGACAGAAAAAGTACATGTAACACAAAATATTATTTTTCCAGGGGGCAGGAGAAGATGATAGAAAAATATTATGATGGTGCGATAGAACAGGTAGCAGCCGGTTTGGGAACTGTGGAAAAGAACCATCTTTTAGTCAGATACAGTGGACAATTTTCCGTAGAAAACTTAAATGATACAAAGCAGCTTGAGAAAAATGAAGACATTTTCGTACAGGTACATGAATTTGAAACGGGGGAGATTACCTGTGCGTATGAGCCGTATCTTACCATGATCTGTGATGGGTTCAGGCGGTATATGACGGGAACGTTTGAAGAATTTATGGAAACGTGCGATGTGTATTATCTGCACC
>OJMO01000520.1_pt1 | contig 27763 bp, 31 predicted proteins | sample 1597241 | NCBI WGS metagenome assembly OJMO01 (sample SAMEA2452129, study PRJEB22498) | human gut metagenome | biome: human feces; feature: human gut; material: feces | place: Australia | collected 2012 | reverse complement strand
GTAGAGGCGAAGTGGACACGCCTATAAGAATAAGGATTGCCTAGCAATAGGTGGAGACTTAAATATCAATCTTCTTAAACGGATGCGTAAGCATCCTAGAAGCCTTGACTTCAAATACGGAGTATTAAGTCGAGGTAGTTCACTAGTTAAACTATCATCAAATACCTTTGAATACTTTTGGAATTGTTCTTTGAAATCGTCATTAGTCACATTATCGGAATTATTTAGAATAGCAACAGCCATTTTATTCCCAAACATGTTTTTACGTTGTATCCATATTCATAATTTCTCGTTTGATATATCAACTATACTAGGCTCATCTTTTCCTTCAAGTTTTTTCATACTTACCATATCACTGGTAATATCTGGATCATTAATTTCGTTATATTTATTCAAAAAAGAATTAATACTTTTATCTTTTTTATAAATCAACTTTTCTTTTACCTTTTTCTTAACTCCAAAGAAACTATTTTCTAATGTGTCTTTAGTTGTACTTTTTGATTTATTTGTTGTACCGCAGCTTACTAATACCAAGCAAAGAAGCAGCATGATTACTTTTCTCATATCAACACCCCTTATTCATTTCACATTTACACTAAGCATTCCTATTTGTTAAATCCGAATTTTGATTTCACATTTAACCCATATCCAATTATTGCACCAACTATACCACCGACAATATGTGCCATATTTGAAATATTATTCTGAACCGCAATACCTTCATATACCTGCTGTCCAATAAAAATGGCTGCAACCAATATAAATGTAATAGGAATTTCTCCTTCTCTAAAATCAGTAAATGAAGCAAGCATAATAAATGCAAAAACTGCTCCGCTCTACTTCTTGTGGTTTTTTCTTCTTTAGTAGATTGAGCAAGATTCATCTTTAGATCACTAAACCTGTTTTCTTTAAGATACTGATATTAGCTATTGCAGAATCTTGTAGTATATAACTAGCTATTAGCTTTTCTGTAGCAGTATATTGTCTATTCTTAAGTATGCATTCATAGGACTACCACCGATTAACTATATTATAACATATAAAAAGAATTGCTTTGAATATGAAAATATCCCCCGAAGAGGGGATTGAGAACTATTTTAAATAATCTTAATTACATTACTTGTATCTATCAAATTAAAACTATTGTGCATTTTATGTTTTACTTTCTTAACCATATCCAAATCTAACTTATTCAAAAACATTTCAAAATCAATTTGTGATTTTGCTTTAATTTCTTTTAGTTTTTTAGCATCCGAAATCTTTCTTTTTGCTTCACTTTTAGGATATCCACCACCAAATGGTTCTGAAAATAATGCTTTGATTGTTTCCTCTAAATTCTTTTCACCTGTATATGTATATTCTTCTCCAAGAGGCAAAGATACTACATTTCCGTTATTAATCTGTGCAAATAAATAGGCATCTTTCGGTGTTGGAACATACCCGCATAAAACACCAGGCATACTATTACAGGCAAGCATCATTCCTTGTCCTGAAGAACATCCAGTCACAACAAAATCAACTATATGACTGTTTATGAGTATTCCAATCAACAATGCAATCTCAACATAAGTATAGTTTTCATCTTCATCTACAAAACATCCAAAATTAATAACTTCTGCATCTTTAGCATATTTCTTTGTATATTTATAAAGCATCTCATTTTTTGATACTTGTGAACTTGCTTGTACGACTGCTATCTTCATTAATATTCCTCCAATAGTGTATCTATGTTTTTAAGACTGTATTCGTATTTAATCTGCTTTTTGTTTTTCTTCTTCAGTAGATTCATCTTTAGATTAATAAACACTTTAGAGCCTGTTTTCTTTGAGAAACGGATATTAGCTGCTGCAAAATCTTGTAATATATAACTAGTTATTAGCTTTTCTGTAGCAGTATAAATATCTATTTTTAAGTATGCATTCATAGTACTACTACCGATTAACCATATTATAACATATAGAAATAGTTGTTTTGAATATGGAAATACCATAAGTAAAGGACCTAGAATCAACCTAGGTCCTTTACCTTAAAACTCTATTTCATACTTTAAAATACTTTTCTCTTCATTTTGTACTTCACTTAATACAGTTGTATTCCCAGCCATCTTCAAACTTTTCAATATCATATCAAGCTTTGCAGCATCATTTTCTTTTAAACCTGATGTACTGCTTAATTTGATACTTAGTGTCTGATGGTTTATAGGTCCCTTAGTATCCATACGCATATCTATTAAGTTTTGAACATTCTGATCATACTTCAGATATCTTACATGAGGTTCAGCTGGATCATGTCCTGGGAAACTATTTTCAGCTTCAATTTCTACTTTATCGTATTGTTTTGATAGTTTATCACCATCAACTGACACTGTACCATCTCCATCTTTAGCTTTTCCGTCTGCTTTTCCATTCCACTTCTTCTTAATAAGTGAAGATTTTTCTCTCATATATGTAACTCTGAATTTTTTTGCACCTAAATCTTGTGCAATCTTCTGTAATTCATTCACACGAGCCTGCTTCAAACGATCAAAATATTCATCTAGCACAATATAGTTATCTTTATCAGTAGGATCTACATAATAGAAATTAACACCTTCGTAAGGATAGAAATTCAACCCAAACTTATTGACTGAATCTTTAAAGATATTCACCCATCTCTCACCCTTACAGGTAGCCCAATATCCAATAGATCCTCTACATACTTCTATATCAAACTTCTTATCTCTTTCTACAATTCTCACAAGTCTTGAATATTGCATACCATTTAAATCTTCAGAGAAGATTGGTTTCAGTCTTTTCAAATCCCATTGACGTTTCATTTCATCCATCTTTACTGCAACATCACAGGCTGTTTCTGATGCAGTATCTCCTAGTTCTTTTGCTTTGCCTGCTGCAACATCGCCTAGTTCCTTAGCACGCTTATCTAACTCTGCATCATCAACTGCTTTAACTACTTTCTCTCTTGCTTCATCAATACCATCTTTTACACCATCAATCATTTTACTAATTTTCATAAGTTCTTCCCTCCTACATACCTTGTTCTTTTCTTATTAGTTTTATCTGATCTTTATATGTCTTATTATTCTCTTCACTCTTCACTGGAATAGAATATCTCTGTATATATTCTATCACTTTCTTTTGTTCCTCTAATACTCTTATCGTATTATTGATTTTATTTACCTTCTCTTCTATTACAGTTTCTTGCTTCATTCCTTCTAGAATCAGTTTGATTTCTTTTAAATCAAACCCCATTTCCTTATACCATAAGATTTTCCATAATCTTTCCATTGTCTCATCATCATAGAGTCTATAATTATTCTTAGACCGTTTCACAGGTAATATACCTTCATCATCATAATATTGTAATGTACGCTTACTCACTCCTGATAACTTACTCACTTCTTCAATCTTTTTAAACACTTTTTACATCCTCGTAACTTGAGAATACGCTATCACGTAAACGTGATAGCAATACCCACACTACGAATCTCCTTTCCATTAAAGAAGATGTAAATTTCGCGTATTTAAAAAGATGATGATTGTATCATCACCAATGCTTTTATATCTATTTTATTAGTTGTATGATTAACTAAGAGGTGATCCCTATGAAACATATTCATAATAAGTTAGTCAGAGATCATATTCCTGAAATCATAGAAAATGATCATAAGACTTGCGCAACAAGAATACTCAATGATGAAGAATATCTCAAATGTTTAAAAAACAAGTTATTAGAGGAATGTCATGAAGTGATAGATGCTGAAGGTGAAGATATTAAGAAAGAGATAGCTGATGTATTAGAGGTATTAGAAGCATTAGAGAATACACTTCATATTGATTATCAAGAAGTACTTTCTATCAAAGAAAAGAAGGCACGTAGTAATGGTGCCTTCGATAAGAAAATCTATCTGGAATATGTAGAGGATGCACATGAATAAGTATATACAGGATTGGCTTGACGTAATTGAGTATATGAATAATGATAATACATATAAGTTAGCCTGGGGACGTGCTATTCTTGAGAATGTTTATACACTTAATCACATTGAAAAAAACAATGTAATTACCTTTGATGCGATAGCCCATAAGATGGTGAAGTATTACTGGAATCAGACATTCTTCTTTAATCTAAGACAAGGATCAAACATAAAAAAGAAACCTGTCATTGTTCAACAGGTTGATTTACTTATTGATAAGTATAAAGAATTAACAGGGTCTTCTATTCCTATCTGGTTTGATAAAGCTGAGGAAGAACTTACTAAAGAACAAGACTTCTATAAGAGTGTATTGAAGAAGTGTGCAAGAAAGTTAAAAGATGATGTATCCTGGCGTTTTATGAATGTGAATAAAGAGAAAAAGGATCTTTATGTACTCAATAAGAATTATCTCTACATCTCCATCAACAAAGAGCAGGTATTGTTGCTGAAAGAGTATGGTTTTGTCTTATCACAATTACTCAATTATAAATGGGCACAGTTATTAGAGAAGTTCAATAATGCGCCACGTATTACATCTAAGGTAAAGGGTATCTCTGATAATCAGATTAGAAGAAATAACCTTACAAAATATAAAAACATATTACTAGAGAATATGAATAAACCGATTGATTTTTATACAGGTGATGAATTAGATATGGATGATATTAGTGTAGATCATGTGATTCCTTGGTCATTCATGTATAGTGATGATATCTGGAATCTTGTACTCACTTCTAAGAGTCATAATTCTTCTAAATCAAATCATATTCCTAGTAAAGAAGTCATTGAACAATTAAATCAAAGAAACAAAGCCCTTATTGAAACTATCAATAATAGTAAATACAAGGAAGAACTCAATATTGCAATTATGAACAACTATGTAGATAAGTTCTACCTGTCAATGAAACTATAATTTTTTCTAGTTTTTTGAATTTTATTGAATTTGAATAAAGAGTTTTCTACAATAATCATAGAGGAACTTAATTGATATTAAGCGCACCCCTTAAACAAAAAAGCCTATTGAGATGCTCATCTCGCCAGGCTTTTTTAGTTTGTATAACATAATATTTATAAGTGGTTTTAATTTGAATTTTTTATTTGTTTTTTTGTATTCATTTGCATTGATATCAGGAATTTATTAGTATACTTATAGAATGTTTTTTTCATAATATATTTTCCTTTTTGTCTGGCCTGTCTATTATTAGACAGGCTCTTTTTCTTGTATACATTCAGGTGATTCTACAGCTTCCCTATCATATTGTTGCTAAGTCCGTGCCACTTGCACATACTGGATTGGGATTGGCAGTATTTACGATTACATCTGCTTATCCGATGCCACCAGATACATCTCATGTATCTCTCTTGAAATCTCATCTATATATGCATCGCCATACGAAGCGTTTTCCATTCCCCTGCTTAAGAACTCGCCTACTTTCAATACATTTTGATAAGTTCCTCATTTACTTTTTTTAATGCATTTTGTCTAGATTCCTCAATTATATGGATTAATCCAGCTGCCGACATCAAATCATTACCCATACAAATATTCCACCTTCCGAATTGTGACACCAGTGGTGTCACAATCTCATTTTTACTATTTTAACGAGAAATTCCTATATTCCAAGCAACTTATAAGACTTATTTATACAAAGTTAACCAACACTTTGCAGTTTTGTCAAAAAAATGGATATGCAACAATATCATTGCGAACTACCCCGACTTGCGCTTCACTTAGAAGTCAGGAATTCTTGCTTCAACCACCACTGCCTGGCTAGTAACCTTACACTACCGTCAAGACTAAATGGTGTCTACAAGCGTTATATTCGACTAATCCCTAACCTATATGTCTTAAGATAGATTCTCAAACATCTCTCTGAGACGATTTGAGATCACATCATCTATCACCTTATTACTATGTTTAATGCACATTTTAAACTGATAATAATGGCAAAACGAAACGCCGTGTTTACCGCAATCCCCCTATTTTAGAAGTGGTGGAATTCTTGCTCACGACGTATTAAAGTTCTATGAATAGTGCCTCTACAAGTGTAGGCCTAAAAATCAGTTACCTCCACCAACTATCATGTAAACTTGAGTTGACATATGTTCTTTTCCCAGGAAATTAAAAAGCCCCAGAATAGGGGCTATACATCAATTTTCTAATAATGATGTAGAAGATGACATCGCAAAGACAAATGTTGAACCATTATGAATAAGTGATGTTGTACTTGCTGGTAAAATACCAAACATACCTAATAATATTAATCCAGTATTTAAAGTAACTATTCTTGTATAGTTACGTTTAATACGTTTCATTAATAATGCTGATAATTGTTTAAATACGACAATTTCTTCTAATGATGAAGATGTCAATGTGACATCTGCAAGTTCTCTCGCAATATCTGAACTATCCTGTAAAGAGATAGAGACATCTGCACAAGATAAGGCTGGAGTATCATTGACACCATCACCTACCATAACAACTTTATGTCCTTCATCTCTTAATTTTTTGACATAGTTTGCTTTATCTTCAGGTAATACGCCTGCTAAGTAACCATCAATATTAAGTTCTTCCGCAATATGCTTAGCAGCATTCTCACTATCACCTGTCAACATAATGATATTCTTAAAACCACTACTTCTTAGATTCATAATAGTTTCTTTTGCTTCTGGTTTAAGTGGATCATAAATAGAAATAATACCAGCGAGTTCTCCACCTATTGCGAGGAATATTAAAGAGCTTGCTCCTTCACTTTGAAGATTATTAATAAGTGTTTCTATTTCTTCTGTTTTAGTAATATGTTCATCTTCAAATACAAAATGATCACTACCGATAATAGCACGCTGATCACGATAAATAGTCGCAATACCATGCGCAATAATATACTTCACTTCAGCATGTTCTTCTTCATGATGCAACTGTTCAGATGATGCCTGTTTTACTATCGCATTAGCCACACTATGTGGGAAATGTTCCTCTAAACAAGCTGCAATACGTAATACTTCATCACGTGTATAGTTTCCTATTGGTGTAACCTTCTGTACAAATGGCTGCGCATTTGTAAGGGTACCTGTTTTATCAAAGACAATTGTATCTGCCTGATCCATTGCTTCTAGGTATTTACCACCCTTAACCATAACAGAATGGCGTCCTGCTTCCTGCATTGCACTAATAATAGAAATAGATGTAGAAAGCTTAATTGCACATGAATAATCTACAAGTAATACAGAAGAAGCACGTGTAAGATTTCTTGTCGCAAGAAGCAATCCAAAGAAAGCTACAAAGCTATAAGGTACAATCGCATCTGCAAGATGTTCAGCACCAGATTGGATACCAGCTTTAAGTGATTCGTTTGTATCAATCATATCTACAATCTTATTAATACGGCTTTCTAATTGTAGATTTCTTACCTTGATATAAATCTTTCCTTCTTCTACAACAGTACCCGCAAAAACAGAACTTCCTTGTTTAACCATCTTACTTAATGGTTCACCAGTAAAGCTTGATTCATTGATCATGGCTTCACCATTTACTACTTCACCATCTACTGGAACCATAGAACCTGTCTGTACGACTACAATATCTTCTTTCTGTAAATGAGTTGTAGGAATCTGTTTTTCTTTTCCTTCTTCTAATACCCATACTTTATCAATATTAACAGACAATGTTTCTTTAAGCTGTAATGATGTTGTTTTCTTTGTATAGTCTTCAAGTAATGAAGAGATATTCAATAAGAACATGATATTACGTGCTGTACCCCATTGTCCTGATAATAAAGAAACAGAGATACTTGTGGCATCAAGTACTGGTACATCAATACGTTTATGTACAAGAGAATTAAGTCCTTCTTTTACATAACGAATTGTATGATAAATAGTTAATACGTTTCTTACTGGTAATGGTAAAAACCATTTAGAAGCATATCTTCTTGCGATGATTGCGGTGAATTTACCAATGTATTGATCATTGATATCACGGTGATCTATAAGATATTTGTTTTCTTTAATGATCTTTTCATAGGGTGCATCATCAAAGTGAGGGATATCTAAAGAGTTGATTTTGTCAATCAAAGCAGCTCTTTTTTCTTCACTGTAAGTGAACAAAATAGAACCTGTTCTTTCATTGACATCGGCTGATTCAACCATATCCCATTTACATAATGCGAAATGTAAGGCTAGTGCCTTATTTCTAGAAAAGCGATAACGTCCATAACGTATTCTCATACGTCCTGGTATGTCATGTACAATCTGATACTCTAACATTCTCTTATCACCTAAAAAATAGGAAATGACTATTTCCTATTTTGCTTCTTTCTTGCTTTTTGCTTCAGCATAGATATCTTTTGCGTCTTCTACGATTGTATCATATGATGCAAGTGCCTGATCCTTTAACTGCATACCAGTCGCAACTGATTTTACTGCAGCTTTTCTTGCACAGTCACTCTTTGCGAACTTACTACCTGCCACTGTAGCGGCTACACCACCTACAAATGACCATAATAATTTGTTTTTGAATAAGTCTTTCATATTCTTTTCCTCCTCTGTTAGTCCTAACTAACAAAATTATAATAACACTATAGAGAAGGTTTGTGAACAAAAATGTTAGAGTTTGTTAGAGAAGCATAACCAAGGTACCAGATACTACTAGTATTAATCCAAGTAATGATTTCTTAGAGAGTTTCTCATGAAAAATAAGATAAGAGAATAATACAGTAAAAAGAATACTAAGCTTATCTATAGGAGTGACTAAGCTAGCTGGACCACTTTGCAGGGCATGATAAAAGCATAACCATGAACCTCCTGTAGCAAATCCTGATAACACAATAAAAAGATATTCTTTCCTAGGAATAATTTTCATATTCATTTGACTATGTGTCACAATGACCACAATCCAGCTCATAATAAGTACAACACTTGTACGAATAGCTGTTCCTAGGTTACTTTCAATATTTGTGATTCCTATCTTACCAAGTATAGTCGTTAAACTTGCAAAAATAACTGAAAGCACAGCATAAAGTAACCAGGCATTATTTGTCTGTTTATTATCTTCCTTCTTTTCTACCATTAAATATGTACCTGTTGTAAGAATGATCATACCTATGATCTTATATACTGTGACACTTTCTTTGAAGAATATAAGAGAAAGAATGATCGTCAATACAACACTTGTCTTATCTACAGCTGTAACTTTATTGATATTGCCTAGTTGTAATGCCTTAAAGTAACATAACCAGCTGACTCCAGTAGATATTCCAGAAAGAATTAAGAATAGAAATGTCTTATGCGTAATTGTATGGATTGCAGAAAATGATCCAACTATTCCTACCATAATCCATGAGAAGACAAGTACCACAATTGTACGTAATGCAGTCGCTAAGTGAGAGTTTGTATGTTCAATACCACATTTTGCAAGTACTGCAGTTAAACCTGCAAAAAAGGCAGAACCTAATGCAAAAAGAATCCACATAAAAAGCCTCCTTATAATACTATTATAGGAGGCTAAAATGAATTTGTTTAGAATTCTTTGATAGCTTTGATTACATCTTCTACAGTTAAATGGAATTCCTTGAATAAGTCTGCTGGCTTACCTGAAGCACCAAATGTATCCATAGTGACATATTTGCCCTTGAATCCTGCAAATTCACCCCAAGATAAACGGCTTCCTGCTTCTACAATAATTCTATTTTCTACACATGATGGTAAAATAGATTCTTTGTATTCTTCAGACTGTTCTCTGAATAATTCCTGACAAGGCATAGAAACGATTCTGATATTTAAGTTAGGGTCTTTTAATTGTTCTTTGGCTTTGACTGCTAAGTCTACTTCTGAACCTGATGCAATGATAATGATATCTGGCTTACTCATACAATCATCAATAATATAACCACCTCTTAAGGCACCTCTGTTACTGCCTACCATCTTAGGTAAGTCCTGTCTAGAAAGGATAAGAGATGTAGGTGTTTCTTTTGAACTCATTGCGACATACCAGCCTGCTTTTGTTTCAAATTCATCACATGGTCTAAATACATACATGTTAGGCATTGCACGAAGCATAGTCAACTGTTCTACTGGTTCATGTGTTGGTCCATCTTCCCCTACACCAATACTGTCATGAGTAAATACATAAGTAAGTGGTAGCTTCATTAATGAAGATAAACGAGCCATAGGTTTTACATAGTCACTAAATACAAAGAATGTAGCCACATATGCTTTTAATCCACCATACAACATTAAACCATTACCTACTGCAGCCATAGCCTGTTCTCTTACACCAAAGTGAATATTACGTCCACCATAGTTGTCTGCACTGAATTCACCTTCACCATTTAATACTGTCTTATTAGAAGGTCCTAAATCAGCTGAACCACCAATGAAGTTAGGGGCAAAGTTCTTAATAAGGTTCATTGTTTCACCACTTGCAGCTCGTGTTGCAATATTGTGATGTTTATTAGCCCAGAATAATGGGTTATCCTTGAAGATTCTTGCAAAGTCAGGGTTAAAATACTGCTCCCATACAATCTTCATTTCTGGATATTCTTCAAAGTATTTATCCTGCATAGAAGTCCATGCATCATATAAATCATCTACACGTTTTTGTGTAGAAGCTAGATAATCATATACATCTTCTGGTACATAGAATTCTTCCTGTGGAAGACCAAGTTTTTCTTTAAGTGCTTTGATGTTGTCTACACCAAGTGGTGCACCATGAGTGCTTTCTGAACCTTCATTTGGACTATCTTTACCGATTGTAGTCTTGATTTCAATGAACTTAGGTTTACCTTTAATAGTTTTTGCTTTTTCTAATGCAGCAAGTACTTCATCTAAGTTATCTCCATCTTCTACAGTTAATGTTTCAAAACCAAATGCTTTTACTCTGTCTGATACATTTTCTGTAAATGTGATGTTTGTGGTACCTTCGATAGAAATGTTGTTTGAATCATATAAGATGATGAGCTTTTCTAACTTAAGTGTACCGGCGAGTGATAATGCTTCTGAAGAAATACCTTCCATCATACATCCATCACCAGCTAATGCATAAACATAATGATCAAATAGATCATAACCTGGTTTATTAAATACAGTGGCTAAATGAGCCTGACCCATTGCCATACCAACAGCCATGCCTAAACCCTGTCCTAGTGGACCTGTAGTGGCATCTACACCTACTGTATGTCCATATTCTGGATGTCCTGGTGTAAGTGAACCTAACTGTCTAAACTGCTTTAAATCATCCATAGTTAAGCCATAACCATATAGATGTAATAAGCTATAAAGCATGCTTGAACCATGTCCTGCTGATAAAATAAAACGGTCTCTGTTAACCCATTCAGGATGTTTTGCATCATGATTTAATACCTGTGACCATAATACATGAGTGAATCCGGCAGCCCCTAAAGGAAGTCCTGGATGTCCTGAATTTGCTTTCTGAATCATATCTGCACAAAGTGCTTTAATTGTATATACTGTTTTTTGATCAATCTTGTTCATTTTCGTTTATTTTCTCCCATTCATCATTGTTAAATATTATACCTGTTCTCTTTTTGTAAATGCAAGATATTTAGTACTTCACATTCCAATTCATTGCAGCATTATATAAGAAATACAGGCCATACATTAAGCAGCCTTCATCAAAGATAGTGGCTTTGTTATGAAGACCATAAATATAACCATCCTGTTTACATCCTGCAGCAAGAGTAACAAAGAGTGAAGGTACATTGGCGGTAATATGGCCAAAGTCTTCTGAGATAGTAAGAGGAAGTTCTAACTTCTTGATATAACCACCAAATACATCTTTTTCTACATCCATAATAGATTTAAGTAATGCAGGATCATTATAGACACTTGGTGCCTGCTGTAAAATTGTAATACCTGCCTGGGCATGATACATAGAAGCAATACTTTGAACTAACTCATTCACTCTACCCATAATATATTCCTGATCATCTGGACGATAACTTCTTAAAGAACATTTCATATAGGCTTTTTCTGGAATAATATTATGTGCTTTACCTGCATTCATAATACCAATTGTAAGTACATCATCATGACTCATGCTGATTTCTTTAGGAATGATTTCCTGTAATTGCTGGTATATATGAACAGCCACACGCAGTGCGTCAATACCTTTTTCTGGCATAGAACCATGTGAACTCTTACCTGTAATATTAATTTCAAAGATTGTAGACGCTGTTGTCATCGCTTTACGGATTGTACGTATAGTTCCTGTCTTATCTTCTGTTGCAGGCATAACATGTAACCCTACTGCAGCATCAACACGAGGATACTTTAATACCCCATCTTCAATCATCATCTTACAACCCACTAGTCCTTCTTCATGAGGCTGGAAAACAATCTTAATTTGTCCTTTTAGCTTCTTTTCATTCTGTTTTAATAGTTTGGCACACATCAACATCATAGAGGCATGCATATCATGTCCACAGGCATGCATAGATCCATTAATAGATTTAAAAGGTAAGTTTGTATGTTCTACTAAAGGTAATGCATCCATATCACTTCTAAGTAAAAGAATCTTCTTATCATGAGGTCCTACAAGTATTTCAATACTTCCTCCTGGATTCACAATAATATTCTCATAACCATACATTTCAAGCAGTTTCACTATATATTCCTGTGTCTGAGGAAGAGGATGACCTACTTCTGGATGTTCATGAAAATGTCTTCTCAATCGTATTAATTCCTGTTCAATATCTTTGTTGTTTGATATCCATTTTTCTATCTTTTCCATAACTTACACCTACTTTTCCATTTCCTGAATAATACGTCTTGTATTAATAATCTTTTGTGCATATTCTTCTATATTACGTTTCACTAATCCATAGTAAAGAAGATCAACAACAATAAGTGAATAATAACGAGAACTCATCGCTCCAATACGTAATGGCTGTTCCTGTAAAGGAATAGTTAATACATAATCTACTAACTTACCAAGTTTATTATAAGCAGATTGTGTAATTGCAACAGATGGGATGTTCATTTCCTTTGCCTATTTAGCAGCAATGACTATACCTTTTGTTTCTCCACAATATGAACCAAAGATAGCTAAGTCTTCTGGTGTCATAGCAAGTACAAAAGTCGTCTGTAGATGCATATCAGGATAGTAACTAGAACGCTTCCCTATCCTCATAAGTTTATGTCTAAAATCATCACAGACATTAGCTGAACCACCTACACCAAATAAATAAACATGTTTCGCCTGTTCTAAAGCTTTTACAACATCTTCCAGTGTAGAAGCACTAAGAAGATGATATGTTTTATCAATAGTCACAATCTGAGAATGATGTGCTTTATTCATAAGTGCAGCCATATCTTCTTCTGGATGTGATAAAAAACTTTCTCCTCTTTTATAATTACCCTTAAAAAAAGTATACCATGATTTTCTTTTTTATCGCATTTTTTATGCCATAATATAAAAATTATGCATGATTTAATAATTTTTTATCATTTTATAACATTTTTATTATCTTTTGATAATTCATTTTATCATGAATACATGGTCTGTTTTTTCGCTTATTCCGATATATGTGCATGATAAATTAATGTTATGATGATAATTTCTTATTGACATGACTATTTTCTATTCGTATAATGCAGTCATACCAGAAAGGTAAAAAGAAAACATAAACATGATAAAGGGGGAGTGCTTATGGCAAAGGTTTTAACTGAAGTTTTTGGTATATGGTATTTAATTGGTGCCGCGTTTGTATTCTTTATGCAGGCAGGGTTCGCAATGGTTGAGGCAGGGTTCACCCGTGCTAAGAACGCCGGAAATATCATCATGAAGAACTTGATGGATTTCTGTTTAGGAACTGTTGCTTTTCTTATTGTAGGTTATAGCTTCTTATGTGGGAGTGATGTAGCTAACGGATTTATTGGATGGGTTGGTTTTGGAAATGGTCCATTAACTAACTTTGCATCAACCGATTGGTCTAGCTTCGTATTCAACTTAGTATTCTGTGCAACTGCAGCAACTATCGTATCTGGAGCAATGGCAGAAAGAACTAAGTTCTTAAGTTATTGTATATATTCATTCGTTATTTCTTTAATTGTTTATCCTATTGAAGCTCATTGGGTTTGGGGACCTGATGGCTGGTTAACAGCAATGGGATTCCATGATTTTGCTGGTAGTGCAGTTATTCACTTTGTTGGTGGTTTAACTGCTTTAATTGGAGCTAAAATTCTTGGCCCTCGTGTTGGTAAGTTCAATAAAGATGGAAGCCCAAATGGTATTCCTGGTCATAGTTTAACTATTGGTGCTTTAGGTGTATTTATTCTTTGGTTTGGTTGGTATGGATTCAACGGTGCTGCTGCTAAGAATGGTACTCAGTTAGCAACTATCTTCGCAACTACTACTGTTGCACCAGCACTTGCAACATGTACTGTAATGAACTTTACTTGGTTAAAATATGGTAAACCTGATGTAGCTATGAGCTTAAACGGTTCACTTGCAGGTTTAGTTGCAATTACTGCTGGATGTGATGCAGTCAATGTAATGGGTGCTTGTATTATTGGTATTTTATCTGGATTTACTGTTTGTTTCTTTACTTGGTTGTTAGATTATAAATTACATATCGATGATCCAGTTGGTGCTGTCGCTGTTCATTTTGGTAATGGTTTACTTGGTACTATCTGTGTTGGATTATTTGCCTGCGGTACTGATACAATGCCTAAGGCTCAAGGTCTATTCTACGGAGGAGGCTTTAAGTTATTAGGTACTCAGTTACTTGGCCTATTATGTATTGGTGTTTGGACTGCTGTATTAATGACTATTACATTCGTAGTGATTAAGCATACTGTTGGTCTTAGAGTTACTGAAGAAGAAGAAATTACTGGTCTTGATAAGCTTGAACATGGTTTAGAGAGTGCTTATGCAGGTTTCGCTTTAGAAACAGAAACTTATACTGGTGCTACTGCTGTAACTGTTTCTGCTCCTGAATTAAGTGTTACAGAAGCTGTTCCTACTGTTGCAGTCAATGGGGAAGGTAAGATCAGTAAGGTTGTTATTATTGCCAAAGCAGAAAAGATGGATGCTTTAAAAGTTGCTATGAACGATATTGGCGTTGCTGGTATGACAGTGACAAGAGTATCAGGCTGTGGTGTTCAAAAAGGACAAACTGCTTATTATAGAGGCGCTAAGGTTGATATCCAGTTATTGCCTAAGGTAAAGGCTGAAATTGTTGTGTCTAGTATTCCTGTACAGACAGTTGTAGATGCAGCAAGAAGTGTTCTATACACTGGTCATATGGGTGATGGTAAGATCTTTATCTATAATGTAGAGAATGTCGTAAGAATTTCTTCTGGTGAACAAGGTCCTGAAGCCTTAAGCTATGAAGACTAAATAAAGATGAGACTCTACAGATACAAATGAAGACATTAAAAAAGTCGTTGTGAGCATTACACTCACAACGGCTTTTAAATTAGTCCTAAATGTTTAAATGCATTATAAAGTCCATCATCATTGACATCAGTCGTAATATAATCTGCTGCTTCTTTAATTTCAGGACCACCATTACCCATAGCGACATTGTAAGTACAACATTCAAACATTGATAAATCAATCTTTGCATCACCAAAAGAAATAGTATCCTTAAAATCAGCACCAAGATGTTCCATTAATACTTCAATCGCATGTCTCTTAGTAATACCAGTAGGTCCTAAATCACCATATAAGGCTACTTCACCTTTACCACCCCATGTATTCGCTACAAGAGTAGGGAATTCCACCTTAGAATCTAAATGATCCTGATAAGAACTTAAGATAAAGCTGATCTTATTCACATCATCTCTATATAAATCTTCACCCTGTAAATGAATAAATCCATCCATGAAAGCTTTAGAAGATTCCTTTGCTTTCTCTAGGTCTGCTCCTTTACCCTGAGCATACTTGACCATAGTTTCAGGACCCTGTTCTAACATATAGTCATTGCAGTACATACCGCTATTGGCTTCTAAATAGAAACCTAAGTGTCTCTCATTACACCAATCTACGATATGTTTTACATCTTCCTTTGATAATCCTTGATGCATTACAACTTCATCATGGTCTTCTACATAAGCACCATTACCACCAATCATACCATCTAAATCACATAAATTACGCTGTAGTACTTCAGCCTTAGAACATCCTGTACAAATATATACCTTATGTCCATTTGCGCGTGCCATGTCTACTGCCTTAGCTGCTGAAGCAGGTAGCTTTGCTTCATAATCAATTAATGTACCATCTACATCTAGAAATATTATTTTACCCATATTTTTCTCCTTTATATATCTACATTATATAGGAAGGAAATGTGAACAGTACCAATCAATCAAATAATGAAAATGATTAATCATCTTTCCTTTTGCCATAAACATATTTATTGACCCAATAATCACCATACTCGTTAACAGAAGGTTCTGTCGCTAAATCGTTTGCTATTTCATATACAACATTCTTTAGCTCTAGATGATCAATATAATAGTCTGGAATCGAATCATAACCTAAATAGACGCCCATTATATTTCCAGTCACTGCACCAGTTGAATCACTATCTCCATCATGATTCACAGAACATATAACTGCATCTTCAAAACTATTCTTATATTTAAAGCATGAATAAATCGCAATCGCAAAAGTTTCGTCTGCAACCCATCCTTCACCAAGTTCACTAATTGCATCTATATCTGATTTGTTCTCTTTACTTAGTTGAATGGCTTTTTCAACTAATTCAACAAAGTAATCATAATACTCTTTACCATATACATTAAATTTATCTTTATATTGATATAATGCTTTTTGTAAAGAGTCTTCAATATCAAGATCATCATTTAATATGAAATAAATCATTGTTGCAAAAACATAGGAAGGTATATTTCCAAGTGGATGGCCATGTGTAATAGCACTTGCTTCTGCCGCAAATCTACCAGCATCTTCTGAATTATTCATATATAATCCAATAGGTGCCACTCTCATTATTCCTCCACAGCCCTTACTATTATTAATAGGCTCATTAATAGTTCCTTTCCTTCCAGAAGCCAATGCACTTTTACATGTCATTCCAGGAGCTCTAGGTACATTTAATTCTTTGATTTTTTTGATCCATGATATTTTATCATGATTATTTGTATGATTTTGTGTATCCAGCCAATCTAAATAAGCTTCATAGACTGTATCTGTGGGGGAAATACCTTTTAAGTGACCTCTTGTTTCCCTCCATATAAGACCATTGGCAGTAAAAAGTGTCATTTGAGTATCATCTGAAATAATTCCGAAATCATTTGAATAGTGTGTAACTTCTCTATCTTTTATTCCTCTTTCAAACTCAATTTGATATCCTAATGCGTCTCCAATAGCACCACCCATTAAACAACCAATCATTTTATCTTTTCTATTCATATATATCACCACCTTACTATCTGTTATGAAAACACGTGATTTTATGCTTTATCGCAAAACTATAACGTAAACAGTATCAATTCTTGAAACAATAAACCCCTTTACTTAATTTAGTAAGTATATCTTTCTCTACTAATTCATGAAGCACTCTCTGTAATTGTCTTCTACTACAGTGAAGAATTTCTGATGTTTTTTCTATTCTCCTTAATATATGATCATCACACTGATATTTCATATATGCTATTAGTTTTTCTTCTAGACTCATAAAGTTTTGATCATGCTGTACAGTTTGAATAATATCTACACAGGAATGAATGACTGAACGAAGAAACAACACATCTATATTATTTGGTGTAGCTGAAAAGGATGATTAAATCACTTACACGGTGAATAACCTTTTCATATTTCAAACATACTTCCATAACTTAATTGAAGAACCATTATTGAACAGATAACCACAAATCATGATTATCAACCGAAAATAATCAGATTATGAAAACATACCTAAGGCCATCACAAAAAGTAAAATGATAAAGAACGCTTTCATTGTAAGTTTTGCTATAAATGCAGTAAAAACACCAAGTACAACGACTAAAGAGGAAGATACAACTGTCGCAAAGGGAACTAATAGTCCAAGTAATAACCAACTCACTTCATTATTTGATTTCATATAATGTTTTTGTGCATAGAAGGCAATGATAGCGCCAGTGATACTACCTACAATAGCTAAAATAATACGTGCTGTTGTGAGTTCAAAAGATGCACCACATAATTTAAAACAAATGGGAATAAAGTATTTAGCTAGGAATGGAGAAAAAACTAATCCACTTAATATACATACAAGCCATAATTTCCAGGATTGACTGACTTGATTGACAGTAATGTTTTTTGAGTGTGCTTTACGTTTGAAGTTGTTTTGCGGCACATTACTTTTGATGTTGTTTGATGACGCTTTACGTTTGAAGTTGTTTTGCGCCACTTTGCTTTTGATGTTTTTTGGTGGCACTTTATATTTTATCGCGCACCAGGGACACTTATGGTAACTTGCAGGATAGACATGTACTTCAGGGGAATGCTTTTTACATGTTTTCATATTATCTTCTAATAACTTTTCTAAAGCAACTTGCCATTCTTCTGCGCTAGGTCTTTTATTAATAGTAGAAGATTTAATTGCGGTAGAAGAAGTATATTTAAATGTGCGATCAAATAAGTTTCTAATATATTCAGGAAGCATATTGAAATCCGGCGAATCAGATGAAGCTTTGACTTTAGAATGACTTACATAAGGACAATTCCCTCTTACAATATTATAAACAACAGGGTTAGTACTTGTAGATGACTGTGAAATATTAAAGCTTGTACAACCAAAAGGATGACAGTTATTCATCAATAAAGTACAAATGTGAATAGCCAATGAGAAATCATCTGTTTTCTCATTAAATACACTTCTTGGATTAGCTAAGTTCTTTCCCTGTAATTCAGGAGCTAACATTTCTGAGATACCAACACTACACTTATAAACCTTACCTGTTTTCTTATTGGTAATGTTGAAGGAATCAGTATCTATGATTGTCACATGGCCATGTTCATCAATCATGATATTATTCGGATTCATGTCACCTATAACAGAATTTGACTGATGTATGGTTCTTACCGCTAAAGATAGATTATAGGCAATCGCAATAGAAGTTTTCCATGTATAGTGTGGATAGAGCTGTACACGTTCTCTTTCTCTACTTGCTGCAAAGATATGATGTGTACTTTTTACTCTAGGCATAACATAACCAACAAACTGTCCTTGCTGGTTCAGTAATAGATCCTGAGGCCAGGCAACAGTTAGTACACCATTTACATATGGCTGAACAGGCTGTTCCAACATTGTTTCAATCTTCTCTTTTAGATTTCTACGAGGATTACTATTACCAGGAGCAGGATTAAATTTACTATTAAAATATATCTTTGCGACTAGAGAAGGTTTACCTACAATATCATAGATTTCACCTTCGCCACCGCTTCCTAATCTAGTGCCTAAAGTATAGGTTTTATGATTTCTTCCATAATAGATCATAGATCTCACTCCTTGTCTGTATCGTTCTTTTCAACCGCATTTGCGAGTTGTTTTTTTATATACTTTCCCACTCTATAAGCTGCATTAAACATATCCTTTACAGCTTCTTTCCCTTCATCAACAGTCACATCATCCTGTTTATGTGACTCTTCTTTATCTGACTTCTCATTATCTATTTTTTCTTTATTTACTTTTTCCTTATATTCGTGATAATCAGCATATAATATTTCATCTATTTTTTTCTTTCTCTTAAGTGTATCTTCTTCCCATTTCTTACTATCAAATGGAATAGGGAGTTCCATCTCCTTTAATTGATCAACATTTTGGATTACTACAAAGCTAATATCATCTGTCACAATTTTTCTAAAGTCAGGGAAATCCTCACTTTTACCTGCTAGATAGTTTTCCCATTCTGATTGTTGTGTCTTTTCATCTTTCTCAGTTTCAGTGAGTGCTGGTTCTAAGAAGGGATAGAATACTCTATTATTCATCGCAATTGAATCAACACAAAAGTCTAATACGCCATCAGTCATTAAAACACATGAAGCAACATCATTACATTTCCCAAATTGCCACGTATCTTCCTCTCTTAAAGGAAATACACTGTTTGCTTCTTCTCCCTTGTGTCTGTCTGTAATCATTTCATACTTTCCATTAGAGTAAAGAGCAACAATCCCATCATCACCAATATGACCAAAATAGAGTGTATCCCCAACATATACTGCACCTGTCAAAGTGCAATCATATTCTAAGAATGGGAGTTCATCTTTTTCTGAAGTTTTATTAATCTGTGATAAGCTATAATGAAATGCGTGTTTAAGTATAGTAAGTATAGTTTCTTCAGAGAATTCTTCTACTTTATTCTCAATATTAAAAGTAAGACATTCAATAAAGCTTTCTACTGCAACTTTAGAACCAATCTGACTATATTCACAGCTTCCGACACCATCTGATATTGCCGCAATAATAATCTCTTGATCAAGATGTGTCATACGTTTAGTACAACTGTAATCCTGGCATGGCAGATCTTTCTTAATATGACTTTCTCCCTGCTGGGTAATATTAAATGTATGAATCATAAATATTCACTCCTTTCATCTAGTAAAAGAGATTGCAGAAGTAACGACTGCAATCTCTTAATGTAATTACATCACATCTACTTCTACATCTAACTGATAATTACCTGGACTTGCAAGTTTAGCTGTTTTCTCTCCCTTCGAATCAGAGACTCTACTCATGCTGTTGCTCAACCATTCAAAAGCACCTACAAAATTCTCCTTACTTGCCTTTAAAACTAAACCATCTTCTCTTAATGTTTTCAGAAGTCCGATGTCAGCATCTTTACCGATGCCTACTGGGAAGAATGTACAATGGCAGTCTTTCTGTGATTGTAATAATTCATCAAATTCACCATTGTCTGAGTCATTAGCGCCACCATCTGTAAGCATAAAGATCCAAGGACGATAATAAGGCACATGCTCCTGTTTGTACTGGTTTTTACGTGCTTCAATTTCGCTAAGACCTAGCTTAACGGCTGCATGCATCGCTGTCATACCATCACAGTCGATTGCAGGAGTCTCGAAATCGTAGACAGGTGCAAACGGGCTAATAATACGTGCTTCGTCATCAAATGAGATGATGCAGAATTCTACACAACCTTTTGCCTGGTCACTTAATGAATTCACTAAAGTATCTAATCCTCTTTCTAACTGGTCTTTTACACAAGCCATCGAAGAAGATGTATCTAGTAATACGACACATGGTACGTGCATCTCTGTTCTATTAACGACATCACCATTCATAACTCCACCACGTGGATATTCTTTCATGTTAAACATAATTTTATTTCCTCCTTGTATACCTCTACCCACTTAATAATATATGGGTAGATATAATTCGTTATTTTTTACCAATGATTTTATATAAAACATAAGCTTCTTTTATTTCTTTGTACTATGCATTGATATAATCAAGCGTGGATACAAAGTATTCTTCACACGTTTTATCATATATTTATCCTCCTCATTCTATAACTTATTGAGCATTGAAAATCCCTATTTTTTACATTATTTTTTAGTAATCCATATCATATTCACAACATTCATCTGCATACATTCTTTCATCTTCAGACATTCCTTTATTCTGGCTTTCATCAATCTCACAACAATATTCATATACTTCCTCATTCCATGATTGTTGTAATTCATGACTCTCATTTTGAAAAGAAACGTGTTCATTAATTTGTTCACCTGTCATTTCATTTGTGACAGAATAATTAATCATAGTAGCCTGGGGTCTTTCACCAACAGGAGTATAGTTTTCTACACTATAGAAGACGCTGTTATTAGGATTCTGTACATATGAAGCTACTTCTCTTTCTACATGTCTTTGATCTATTTGATTCACATTTCTATTCTGCGCATCTAAGTTTTCATGACCGGAACTTCCCTGAAAATAATGCGCAATCAAATGTCCACCATGGTCATACTTTTGACGATACTCTCCTCCAGCCCTCCTCTGGTTATACGTATTTCTAACTTCAACTGCACCTATTTCTGTTACATACCCATAGGCTTTCTTGCCTAATGCTGTATTTTCATATGTAAACTTATTCATAGAATACTCCTTACTAAAATATATAAACCAACGAGAATAATAATACATGGCATAAATGCACTACATGTCTGTATTAGTACAGGGATACCATTAAATATCCATACACTTAAACCAGGAATGAAATAACACAGTATTACAAGTAATATTAAGTACTTCATAAGTAATCTCCCCTCATAAAATAAGGTTTAAACAATTGAATAGATGGTTGATGATCAATCAAACAGAATCCTTCAAAAGGACGAAGCTTAAGTAAATCATTCATAGATATTCTAGGTAGGTTGCCTACTGTATCTCTATATCCACTTAACTGACTCATATATGTCAGAGTGTTATAATTAGTTGTCTGAAAACTTATAATATTCTGACAACAGTCCATAATAGTCTGAGCTACAGACTTGCTATAACCTATCTCTAATTGATCAATGGATTGAATCAATAAAGTGAACTTGATATTTCTGGAACGTGCTGTACTAATATATCTTTCAAAGCTAGGTAATCTAAAATGAGCAAACTCATCAATGATAAAATGAAATGGAATATCTAACTTTCCTGTCTGATTACATGAATGATATAAAACATGAATAAGTTCAGTGAGGAATAAAGAAACAAGACCATCATACTGCTCAGAATATTCTGGATATTTTAAATAAATAATGGTCTTCTCTTTAGGAATCCTTCTTATATCAAAGCTTGTTGTTCTAGTAATTTTCTTTAATTTAGAATTTGTAAGAAGAGAAGAAATCGCCGCAAATGCTGTCATCAATATAGATGCTGTTGTCTTCTCACTACTTGTAAAAGCTCCATTTAATAATGAACTAGCCATAGGTGTAGTATGACCAAGTGGCAAGAATTCTATACGTGCAGAATTTTCTACACACAGACGTGATAATTCTTCTAAGGTTATTTCTTGGCTCTCTGTTTCCAATAAGAAATAAATGATTCCCTTTATATAAGTAGTAGAACTGATTGTCCAGAAAGGATCATCACCTCCAATCAAAGGTTTATTTAATGCTTCACTAATTAATGAAATTAATTCACCACATAACACTGACTCATTTTCTTGATAATAGTCCTTAATTAAATCTAAGCAGTTAAATGAATCTCCTTTATAATTCAAATAATCAAGCAGAATAATATTGTATCCTTGAGACTTAGCGAGATCATATGTATTCTTATAGATTTCTTCCTTGCTATTATCATTTACAAACAGACTATGTCCTTGTTTTAGTGCCTCTATTGTTTCATTAATCGCAATACAACTTGTTTTACCACTACCTGGTTCTCCAAGTACAAGTGTGTTTTTAATAGTTTTCATATGTTATCCTCTGTTATCCTCTAATTTCTTAACTCTTTTATTTGAATTTGCCTCATAACGATTAAGATAATGAATGAGACCAGAGCGATTGTCTTCATCCATTAAGACAGCATATTGGTCTGCTTCATAATCTCTTCTAATCATATGGAATTTTAAAATGAGATTATTGAGTCCCATTAATAAACTCTGCATAGACTTCATAAACCATCTTAAAAACTTTACAAACAGTGATCCCGCAAAGTAAGTAGTAAATGAGAATGAACCTAGAATAACTAGAATAATCATCATAATGAATAAAAATGCCATCATGCCAGAATAAAATAATAAGATGAAGAAAATCAATGCAAGTATATTGAGAGATACTACTTGGCTAAAGACCATATCACAATTATAAATATGCCCACATTCATGAGATATACAGGCACGTAATGCATCTTCATCAAATAACTTCAGCATACCTTTTGTGACCACTATAGTATGAAGACCATAATGTGTTACTCCTATTACATCATCATCTAAGTAATAGCAGTGAATACCTGAATAAGGAAAATCAATATCTTCTATCACCTGTCTATAAAACATAGAATAACTATTTACAGGCATTTGATCTAAACGTATCGCTTGATTTATGCGTACAGTAATATGTTCCTCTATATTTCCTATAAAAATTAATATAAGAATAAGAAGTATGCAGAGAAGTATAGGTGCATTAAATATTTGATTAAGAATGTACCAGTCTCCTAATAGCAGAAGTATGGTAAGTATGAGATTTGTTTTCATAGCACTATTCCTTTCTTTGTTAATAAAACTTTACGTGTTCTTAAGTTATAAGCTTTGTGGTTTTCAGTAGCAGTTGCAATTTATTTGACCAGGCAAATAGTCGAAGTGCACTATTGCAAGTCTGTAGAAGACAGACATTTTTGCTCAGATACATAATTTCTTCTTTTTTTATTTTGGGCTCCTTAACAGGAGCCAATGTAGTAACCTGTTCTGTCTTATCTGTACCAAATAGACGATCTAGAAGACTTTCACTTCCTATTCTCTTATTTCTAGAGATAGTAGACGTTGTATGAACAACTTCTACTTCACCTGCAAGCTGGGATATTATATTTGCAGAGTGTGCGTTGTGATTTAGATATATTTTTGTGGAGAAAAGATAAGGAATCTGTAATATTAGTTCTTCATGTAAGAAAACATCTTTGAATATCGCAATAAGCGGATAATCTTCTTTATTCAACTCAAAGAAATGTTTAAGTGTTTGTGTATTATATTGTTTATGATCTTCGATTAAAATAAGAGGTTGATGTGTATCTTTCATCATCTCATTAATAAGATATAAATGAACGTCCTGATTGATTTCGTCAAGCTGAATATTTGAGCATCGCGATGGAAAACAGCCAGAATTTTGAAATAAGAGAACGATAAACATTTCTATAGAAATAAACTCCGGCGTATGAAAACCGATGTATTGGTTCATGTAATATTGAAATACAGAAAGATCGATTGTTTGAGTTTGGAGCTGTTTATTAAGTTCTTCTTTCACTAGTTCATAGTTTTCACATTGAATAAGAGCATCAAGTAATGTCATATTCTTTTTGAGAACAATCATAAGTTTTCTCAGAAATAATAAGTAACTTTCTACAAAAATTATGGTTGCGTGAGGCGTCTCATGAATATACAGTAGGTACTTGATTAACTGAATCAACTGTTCATCGCTATATCTTCTAAAATAGTCATAATAGTTGATATCAGAAGATTTCACAGCACCAGCATAACCATCTAAAGTGACGACTGTCTTCTTAAATTGGAGTGAGTTTATAAATTCATTTTTAAATGTAGGATTATTACCTGAAATTAGTATTTTCTGCATATTAGTCTCCTTTTAAGAACTTCACTTTGAACATCGGCTGATCGAGAATCTTGAGATAAGCTTCACCTACGGTTAATGCTTCTATATCACGTGTTGAGATAAGATCATCTTTTTGAACAGCAGTTTCTGTATGGCCTGATACATGAGCTGGAAAAACAGACATTTCTATCATATCTTGTCCACCTAAGTGGACAATAAAGTCTTTTGTAGGGGAATCTCTTGGCTTAAAGAAGATAAAGTTCTGGAATCCACCAAGGACTGACTGTTGAAGATGTTCATCAGGAGATTCTAAGCATCTATAAAGTAGTTCGATAGACTGTAATCCTAAGATGACATGGATTCTTTTTCCTGCCCCAATGTTTAAGACCTGTACTAAGTCAAAGTCACCATCTAATACAGAGGCTTCATCTAAAATAAGATACACACGTCTTTGTGGTGCATTTCTGCTAAGCTTTCTTTTAATAATGAGTTTAAGTAATAGTTTCATCAGATAATTACTACTCTTCTGGAACTGAATATCATATTGGAGAAGAAGTAAGTTCCCATCTACAGCAAGGATATCCTTTGTGGACATCAATACTGCACTGTCCTGTACAAAGTAATAATCAAGAATCAAATGCATAGTAGAAAGAATAGCACTGTTCTGACCATTCATTTTTGTTTGTCCGACATATAGGAATGTTTCAGCAACATAGCCTAAACCTACGTTGTGTAGAATATTCTTGATATCAATAAGACTTAAACTTCTGATCCAGTCTGCGATTGTCTTATTGTCTGCAATGCGTTTGTTCCTCAACTGAAAGAGAAGAAGTCCATAGAGTACCTTCTGAGCTGTTTCAGGAAAGAACTTGTTGTGTGCTTTTGTGAGTTCTTCATGAAAGAGCTCCATAGTAATTTCATTAAGGGCTTCTTCTGGATAAGGAGAATCATAAGCCTCTTTGAGAATACTCCAATGAAATGTAGGATTCTTTATAGAAAATAATGCATCATTTGATTGGAGCAAGTCATTGTAGTCATCCTTTACATTCAACAATATATATAAATCATCAGGATGAGCTTGTCTTAAACGTTTAACTAACTGTTTAATAAATGTAGTTTTTCCACTACGAGTACCACCAAATACAGCTAGATGGGATTCTAGAGTATTGGTATCAAAGGGAATATCTAATCTTTTATTTTTATAAATAGCGGGAATAGAAACTTTTGTTATTTTAAAGTTAATATCCACACGATAATCATGACTTCTAACAAACATAGAATATCAACTCCCTTCACCTATAACGTATTACTTGATTCTTTTCCCTCTTTTTGGACAAACAAAAAAGATACATATGATTACATATGTACCTTTCCCTGGATGATGAAGCCTTTCCAGTCTTCTTCTTCATAATGTCCATGCACAGTTTTCAACATCTTTTTCTGTGTCATGCATTCTTTTATTCTATTGTCTAATTGTATAAGTTTCATCTTTAATTTAGTTGGATGTATTTCGTCTTTAAGATAATACTTAAAGTCTTCTTTGAATTGTATGAGTTCTTTTATACCATTCTGGTAGTCTGATAAATATAGTTGAGTTTCCTGGTAAGACTGCATCACATTTCTAGACTTCTTGTAATATTGATAAAAGATCTTCATAAATAGTGCCGCATTATAATCATCTATTTCTTCTACAGTAAGTAAAAGTGTTTGAGCCCCTGCAAGTTCAAAAGCACGTCTTATACCATAGACCCCTTCTCCTCCTATACTCTTTCCTTGACCTGTCTGACAGACACTTAAGACAACAAGTTCTGTATCTGTTAAGTCCATGTCTTGTATTTCTGCAGCAGTGACATAACCAGAATCTGTTTTATTATAGCCTGATAAACATAAACGTCCATTCTCCATTAATTGATCAGAATCAACATATTCACCATGTGTACTAATATGGAGAATCTTAGGACTGATAATATCTAAGAAGTTATCATGAGTTGCATCTTCACGTGATAAGAGTGTGCTATCTTCAAACAATTGATTAATATACATACCTTCTATATAGCTTCCATAAAGAACACCCTTTTGTCCTCTGCTTTCAGAAGAGTCATCATAATAATCAGGATAAATGACAGATACAATATCTAAATCATCATCACTTGATTCTTCACAGTCTTCTAATAGATCATGTGGTGAAGAGAGATAGCTGATTTCCGTATTGATGTATCTTGCGAAAGAGATATTATATAGGTCTCCATCAGGACAGATATAGAGATGTTTCATGCTTTCCCATAATTTTTGATTATGTTTAAGTGCACTTTCTAGATGACTAGATTTAAAGGTTTTTACCACTAAACCATCTTTTTTCAAGAGAATTGCAGTTATCTCATCCTCTAGACAATAACAGTCAAATAGATATTCACCTTCTTGAAGTACTTCCTGGATATCCTTATAGTGAATATCTTTTTCAAGAATAGTTAAATGTGGGGCAAGTAGTTCCTTTTCGTATTATAGAACTAGAAGTTAATCAAGTAATAATTCTAGTTTTTTATTTT
>OJMO01000519.1_pt1 | contig 27769 bp, 26 predicted proteins | sample 1597241 | NCBI WGS metagenome assembly OJMO01 (sample SAMEA2452129, study PRJEB22498) | human gut metagenome | biome: human feces; feature: human gut; material: feces | place: Australia | collected 2012 | reverse complement strand
CATCGTCCATCTTCAGTTCCTTGGGCGGAGTGCCCTTGATGGTGTCGATGATCACCTCCTCGTTGAGTTGATTGTAGTGGTTGCAGAAGTCGGCAAGTTCTTTCACTTTCTGCTCGAAGAGCGCCGTTTCCTCCTCGTCGCCAATCACTTTAATCACATTGCCACGAGCCGCCATGCGTAACTTTGGAAAGAGGTTGCGGATAAGTTGTATGTTGCAATTGTTTACCCCATAGAAAACCACGGGGTCCACATTGTCGATAATCACGTGTCGTTCTATCATATATAGATTGTATATCGGATAAATCCTATGCAAAATTACAGCAAACCCACTACACTACCAAGCATATCCACCTTTTTTTTACTCCGCGCTCCGTGGTGTTGCGCCGTGCCGCTTTGCATTTTCGCTTGGCGATAATTGTGCTGGATATGAGAATTTTGACGCGGAAGTGCGTAAATCCGATTTTGACATAAGTGAGAATTTTGCTAATTTTGCAAAAGCACTGTTTATGAAATTATGAGTAATCTTTCCAGCACCACAGCAAATATCGACATACAGCACCCCGAATACTGGACGCTTCAACTGGCGTTTGGCCCCAGCGAAGTGCAATACACGCTTCACGACATCGACGAGGAAAACTCGCTGATTACGGGCACATTGCCTCTCGACCTCAGCTGTGGCAGCTATCTGAAGGCTGCGGAAAATGCCATCTACGACAATCCCGTGCTGCTCAACGATTACAAGAAAGTGCGCATCATGGTCGAAAGCCAGCACTTCATGATTTTGCCGGAGGCGTTCGCCGATGAACTCGACGCGCAAGATGCCTTCGAGGCGATGTTTCCCGATATGGAAGGCGATTTCGCCCTCTGTGCGCTTCCACGCTGCGGTGTGCATATTGCCTACGAAATGCCGAAGGGACTGCTCGGATTCTTGCAGCGCACCTTCAATATGCCGCCTGTGGTGCACCACCTCTATCCACTGATGGAGCACTTCAAGCACCAGGACGAGCACCGCACAGGGGCGTGTATGCACCTCAACCTGCACCCCGAGCGCATCGACCTGCTCATCGTGCGCGACCGTGCCTTGGTGATGGCAAACTCCTTCCCATGCACCGATGCGGCCAACGCCATCTACTATGCGCTCAACGCATGGCAGAGTTTCGGACTTGATGCCAATAAAAACGAACTTTTTGTGACTGGTGGAAAGCCGCTTCGCGATGCCGCTATCCCCACTCTCCGAAAATACATTAACTATGTGATGCCTTCCATTTTCCCCGCGGCAGCCCTGCGCATTGGGCAAGACGCGGTGAAGGCGCCACTTGAACTCATTCTTTTAGCCCTATGCGAATAATCAGCGGAAAATACGGCCGTCGCCGTTTTCAAGTGCCTACCAACATCACTGCTCGCCCCACTACTGACATGGCGCGCGAAAACATTTTCAATGTGCTTGGCAACTGGGTGGATTTTGAAGGACTCACTGCTCTCGACCTTTTTTCGGGCACTGGTGCCATCAGTTTCGAACTGCTTTCACGCGGTTGCACCCAAGTGACCAGCGTGGAGAAGGCGGCTACGCAATACAATTTCATTCGCAAGGTGAAAGAACAACTCCACGACCCCAACCTCATTCAGGTGAAGGGCGATGCGCTGAAATTTGTGGAAACGTGTGGCACGAAGTTCGACATCATCTTTGCCGACCCACCATACGATTTGCCCGACTTCGCCACCATTCCCGAACTGGTGCTCAACTCCCAAATGCTCAAACCCGACACCATCTTTGTGATTGAGCACAGCAAGGCTTACGACTTCAGCCACTTGCCCCACTTCTATCAGCACCGCATCTACGGCAAAGTAAACTTCACCATCTTCCGCCTCGATGACCCCGAATAACGAGTCACCAAAAAGATAACGCCATAACGTAGGGACATGCCTTCGGCATGTTTCCGATGCGTTGTCGCAAAGCATTGCCACCTTGCTTGTTACGCCCGAAAAACACCCCAAAGGCATATCCCCATATTATGCTGAAAAATCTCTTTACTTCACCACCATCGCGTCCGCGTCAAATGATTGATATTCAATATGATAATATAATTATGGGCGGACGTGAAGTATCACGTCCCTACCGGTTTTTTTCGCCGAAGGCGAGTGTTTTTTATGTTTTTGTTTCTGTGCCCCCAGTATTTATCCACTGAACCATAAAAATTCCTCAAATAAACATTTTGTTAGGTGGGGGGATAAAAAAATTGTGCTGCGATTCACATCGTGGCACAACTCCTATTTAACTTTCATTTGGGGGTTAAATATATCTTGTCTCTTGTATATAGTTTGCTATAGTCGGAATGCGATGGGGAGGATGCAGCGCACGTTCACTTTTGTGTTCCACATTTTTCCGGCTTCCCATCGGGGCATTTTTTTGATTACACGCACGGCTTCGTTGTCGAGAGCCTCGTGACCGGAGCTGCGGAGCACTTTCACGTGCGACACTTGTCCGTCGGTGAGGATGATGAAGCTGCAAAGCACGCGGCCTTGCTGGCGTGCCACGTATTCGTGGTAGGGATATTCGCGAGTGTTGTTTACGAAATTCACAAGACCACGTTCGCCACCAGGGAATGATGGTTGCACATCAACTTGCTCAAATTCGTAAAATTCGAGATATGAGGTGTGGTCGGGCGACATAGGATTCACTACACCAATTCGGCTGGCACGAGGGCGCGTTTGCGCTGTGGCCTCGATAGCGGAAAGAATGAGTGCCGATAACACGAAGAGTGGTAAAATATGTTTGTATTGTCGCATCATTGTGATTTACAAATAAATAGTGTCTTGAACGAGAAGTAAAGCAGTGCTTTTCCTATTAAAAACATTGCAAATATAATTTCGTTTTCGCAAATTTCAATACTCGAAAGGTCAAATTTGAAAATGATTAATATTGTTTCATTTATTTTTACAGATTGGGCAAAATTCACCGAATGTTGTAAAAAAAAATTAAAAGGATATACGATTTAAAGGGGTGTGTGCGTTAATAGAGTTATAACGCGTTAATATTAAAGTATGAAATTATCCATTCATCGCTATATCTGCCTGCTTGCCGCATGGGCTGTGAGTTTTGCGGCGTGGGCGCAAGACGGCACCACGGCTTACGAATTTCTCAACGTGAGCCCGTCGTCGCATGTGTATGGGCTTGGCGGACACAACCTCACCATTATCGACGACGACATCAACCTTGTGGAGCAAAACCCTGCGCTTTTGGGACCAGAATTTGACCACCAAGTGGGCGTGAACTATATGAAATACATCGGCTCCACCAATTTCACTGGCGTGAGATACGGTCAGGGACTTACCGAACATAGCGCATTTGCTGTGGGGCTTCAATACTATGGCTACGGCAGCATGACCGAAACTGATGCTCAAGGTTCAATCCTTGGCAAATTCAATGCCAGCGACATCAATTTCAACGTGACTTATTCACACGACATCGCCACCAACATTCGCGGCGGTATCACTTTGAAATATTTGTATTCAAAATATGGCGATTTCTCGGCTGGAGCCATCGCCGCCGACTTGGGTGTGAACATCTACAACCCCGACAACGAGCTCTCGCTCTCTGTGGTGGCAAAAAACCTTGGTGGCCAGGTGAAGAAATTCAACGGCACCACCGATGCCAAAGACCGCTTGCCATGGGATATTCAGCTGGGCTATTCGCAGAGGTTTGGCACATCGCCATTCCGCCTCTCCATCACCGCCTACAACCTGCGCAAATGGAGCCTGCCTTACTACGAACCAGAGGACAAGAACAACACCAACAGCGACCTGGTGAAGAAAGAGAGTTTCGGCTCCAACTTCATGCGTCACCTTGTGCTCGGTCTGGAATTTCTGCCCAGCGACAATATGTATATCGGCCTTGGTTACAACCACAAAGTGCGCACCGACATGAGCACATATCAGCGCAACTTCCTCTCTGGCCTATCGTTGGGAGCCGGCATGAAAGTGAAATCGTTCGGTTTCGGCGTGGCATTCGCCCAACCCCATACCGGTGCCACCACCTTCATGCTCAACCTCACCACCAGCCTCGGCGAACTCCTCCACTGACCCCCTCATCATCATCTTATATCACAAACAAAACACCATCAAAGGGACGGTTCTTTTGATGGTGTTCTGCTTTAATCACTTGATTAAGCGTGTATTATAGTGGTGTGATTTGGCTTGTTTTTTGCACATTTTGCTATCTCCGCATGTAGATATCCACGTAATCTGTGCAATCGTCTACGGGATTCCGCATGTTCTGCATACGCCAATATCTGCGATCTCCGGTGCGTAAAAACCGCTGTTCGCCAGTGCGTACCACGGCTTGTCCGTTGGCAATATAACTCACTTTGGTTTCAATCACGCCGTTGAAAATCAGGCAATCGGCACTTTCGATGGTGATGGTGCCGTCAATCTTCAAATAGTCGTCACACTCGCGGCTTTTCTGCCCACCCACGCACCGCAATGTGCCATCGGGTTGCTTGGTGATGTTCACCGTTCCGAAATAGTCCCAAGAAATCCATTGCAAAGAGCACATGTGTTTGCCCAAAACTTTCTGCTCCACAGTTTCCACTTTTCTTTTCGTTTTTTTCTTAACTCTTTTCGAAGCCGCCTCTATGCTGCCTCCCGATGCCACAATCAGCATCGCCACAATTAAAAACAGAAATCTTTTCATAATCAAATTCATTTTAAAAAGGTGATATAAATTACCACCATCAAAGGGACGGTTCTTTTGATGGTGTTTTGGTTTATTACTTTGATTTTTCGATAATTACAGCAATCGTTTTATAGTCAATTTGTGCAATTCTTGACAGTTGGCGCATACTCACTCCTGCAGCAACCACGGCATTAATGGCATTGTGGCGTTGCTTTTGCGGCAGTTGCTTTATGGGTTCATTGCCACAAATTTGGGTGATGATCCTTGTTGCCTCCATATCGGTTAGGCGACGGTGGCTGATGCTCGACTGCGGGCGTTGCACGTTGCTGACATTAAGCGTCAATTCGCACACTTCTTTCCAACTCATGCGAGAGAATGGTAATTTGTGGCAACAAATGCCGTTGGTCTTGATGCTTCCGTCGTACTCGTGCCAACTGCTCCATTGATATTTGCCTGGCGCATCCACAATTCCTGCCTCCACAGGGTTGCAATGTATGTAGCGCAAAAGGGTGATAAAGTAGGCGGCTTTTGCCACAGGTTCGCTACGGAAGCGGTCGTGAAACAAAGGACCGAGACGGTCGTGACGCTTGTTGAAGTAACTCACATAGGCAACACCGATGCGCTTCATTGTGTTCGCCAATGGCTCTGCGCCTTCGGCTATAAGCAAGTGAATGTGATTGGTCATCAAGCAATATGCGTGAATGTTGCAGTAGGGCGGCAACGGCTTGTTGTCGGCATCTTTTGGATGGGTGATCTGACGCAATATTTTTACAAATTTGCGGCAGTCGTCCTCGTCGGCAAAAATAGGACTACGGTTGATACCGCGCAACATCACATGATACACGCCTGTAGGGCTGGTTTCTCGGCTTAATCGTGGCATAAGCTTTTCAATTTTAATTATATAGCAAAAGTATGAATTTAATGGCTAAATTCCAAGACAATCGTCGCTTTTTGGCGTAAAAATAGCGAAAATGTGTAAAAAATAGCATCCATCAGTACCACTTATCACTTTATAAATCAACATATTAAACAATAGCACCATCAAAAGAACCGTCCCTTTGATGGTGTAGTATAGGATTGGACTCTACAGCCTGTATAGATTCGGCAGCAAAGAGGTTTCTCACTATAAGTTAAAATAATGAGTATAAGAACTTGCTTTGTTTGAAATTAGACAAAGCAAGTTCTTGTACTTTTATCCCATACTTATCAAACTATGATAATCCTTTCCCAATTCAGCCTTGACAACTTCCTTCAAGACAGATATAAACTCTGTAAAGGTCTTGCCGTTTGCTCTAATCACATCTTGCGATACAAGCACTTGATAACCACCTGCCACATGAACCTGATTGTCCGTATCAAGAGTGGCATCTTTCAGGCGTTCATTCAGAGCACCGATATTATCAACAAAGGTCAGATGGTTTTTGACCTCCTCAAAGGATGGGTATTCGTGTTTCCTTGCGTTTTCAGTAAACATAGTCATTTCTGCTGCACAAAGAGCGTAATGGGATTTCTGCTCGTAGGAAGTACGATGTTGAAGAGTGCTCATCAATACGGACCGTTCGGTTGACCATCGCGACTTAACCTCTATATAATAGAGGGTTTTGCCATTCAGTTGCACTTTCAGATCCTGTCCTCCCTGTTCGTTACTTACAGGTTCCGGTATTTTCAATTCTGCATCTCCAAGAATATCGTTAAGTTCATTTCGAAGGACATTCTCCACAAAGCTTCCCAGTTCCTTCTTAAACTGAAAGTCGTTCAACTCACGTTCCTCCCGCTCAAGGGCTTCACGTCCTAGTTTTAAGATTCTATCAAAGTCTGGATTCTTTGCTAATTCGGCTATCTGTTGAAGTTTCTGCTCATCTTCTACTTGAATGATGGAAAAGATGCTATCCTTCTTAGCTTGACTGGTAATGACAGAGAATGTCAACTGTCCCTTATGTGCGTCAATATCTTTAAACAAGGCAGACCACTTCGGAGTATCTTCGTCGTTAGTTGTGAGATGTTTTATTATTTCAATTATCAACTGACGATGGGTATAAGTTGTGATGTTATATCCCTTTTTTTCCAACTCATCCTCTATCTTATTACAATAGGTTACTGCCTCTAGTACGCTAGTACCAACAAAGCAATCCTGGTAATCTTTGGCGACCAATTCCGATTTGACGCTTACGGCAGGTTCAATGATGGTATCGTAAATCTCCAAGGCACGATCAGGAATATCGACAGGCTTCTTCTTCAACCAACTGGCATATTTATAAACGCCCATTTGGTCAGGATAAACCTGATAGTTGTTGAGGTACGGCCGCTGATCTTTATACTTGTACAGGATCTCAACCATAGTCTTCACCCATGTGGCATGTGATGCCTTGTCCTCGCCAATTGTAAATCGAAACAGAGAGTCGTATATGAGGGCCGTAAACAACTGCCGGACATCAAAATCGTATAGCTTATTGTCTATTGACACAATATCCTCATTCTGATTGATACCATAGTATTCCAAGAAGAGTGGATAGAGCTGATTTTCAATGCCTACAGCATCATCCTTGAGTAAAGTTTTGTATAGACCGAGGATTCGCTTCACCACATTAACAGTATATTGCTTGTCGGAATATGGTTTGCTATCGAACCGTTTTGTTGTCTGTGGCACCAACATATCCTGATGTTTTAGACTCTCGATAGCCGATTGCTGTCCGTTCTGACTACTATTGTGTTCGGTAATATATGTAGAAATAGCGTTTTTCACCTTATCATAACCGAAGATTGTAAAGGCGCACACATCCGCAAACGAAGGATGAACGAATGTCTCCACAGTCTCAGGTACCATCACATTGAGCAAATCACGAACGACCTTGTCTATCTGAACTGGTTTTACCAAAGGAGTCTTCTTCTGGAGTTTAAAACTATCGTTTGGCACCAACGTATAGGTATCGAGCAAATCATCGCGTTTGATGTAGACGATGTATTTGCATAAGCACAGCAGCCAACTGACATCATCATTAGTAATTTCAAGAGCAGGTATAGCAGCAACCAGATCGTCAATCGTAAGTGCATGCGTATTCGTATCATTATGATACCAGCGGTTGATGGTATTGCTCCAGTAGAGCATATCTTCCTTTCGGGAAACCGTCCAAGCTTTGGATTTATTGATCAGACCATAGACCGCCTCAAGTAGAGTAGCATCTTCCTCACAGGCTTTAGCCAAAGTTTCGTCAAGCACTTTTATGTCAGAAACTGTATTCCTGCCTGAAGAATTGCCATCTACTATGCAGAGGGTTTCAAACTTCTCCCGCCAAGCCTTCTGAAGTCCGATGTAATACTTGGCTAACTCCTCATCGCTCTGTTGGGTGTGGAAGGAAGCGCGCAAAAGGTATTTTGCATCAGCAAGTTTAGAGTGATTCGCGATAATATATTGCCAAATCAGTTTGTTGGCAAGCTCTATAATCTGTCGGTTGCTTTCTGCTTGATCATCGTTGTTCTGACCATTACCCACTAATCGGAGACTATCGCGACTGTCTTTGTCACAAGTAAAGAGAGATGAGTGTATGATGAAATTGAAGCCCCAATCCTCCGTACCCAACAAAGGCAGATAGATGAATATCTGTGGTACATCCTTGTCAAAGCGGATAACACGCCTGCTACCGTCTGCATCTTCGGTTATTGGGAGTATTACCGAAACTTTTTCGCGTTTAGGTTCATCTCCAGTCAGCTCATTGCTGGCTATCCAATAGATGAAGAAGGTCTTGTCGCTCGACTCATTTGTCGCCTGATTTGTTATGGTGCGTACAACCTTATTCTTGTATATCTTTCCGTCTGTCAGACTTTCTACATACTCAGCCTCTTTGACTGCCATCACGAACTTTGTTGATTCTTGCTTTATCTCATCTACCAGTTCAATGCTCTCCACATTGTTGTTGAGCATCAACACGTATGGAGCCATTACAGGAGCCTTGGCAAAGGCTGCTTCGGCATTCAGTCGGGCGCGATTGCCCTCATGCTGATAACGGAATTCGGTAAAAGGATATGGCTCGTCTGTAGTTTCTGCATACACTTTTCCCCAATCTTGCGTCTTGTTCCATTGCTTTTTGAGTTTATCCTTCATCACATCCTTGTCGGTTGCAGAACGATCAATCTCGAAATCTTCTATCTTATAGTACCTTTTGAACTCATCGGAAGTAAGTAAAGGTGCTGTCAGATTGAATTTTAGTCCGAACAGATGGGTGGTGAGAAATCCTGTGCCGTACTGACCCACTTGTACATTATTACTGCTTACCTTCGAACTGGTCTGCAGAATCAATGCCTCGATAGTCTTGTGGGTAAACGGTATTCCATCATGCTGAAACACCAATTCGTTCTCCTTGCGTGTAAACACAATCTTGGCTCTCCTGCCATTTGATGTCACATCGCGGGCATTTTGCACCAATTCCCAGATGGCTCGTACGGGAGCCACTCCATTATTGTTTCCAATACCTGTTACAATGTCTCGCGCGGGTTTTCCCCACATCGTTTCCTCATGTGCCTCATTCTTTGACCTCTGAACGGATTCTAAGTATTCTGCTTCTGTCATAAAAACAAACTGATATTGGTATTATTCTTGTTTTCCTTCTAATTCCACCACTTAACGGTTTTCTTAATGTTTTATAACTCACCGTTATTGTCTATATATTTAATATCTCCATACTGCACCTGTAAGAAAGGTGCAAATCCCCCCATATATCTACATCGAAGAGAATAATCCAAATATATCCATGGGCAATGCGTCTTAGTGTGGTTCTCTGTCAGATGGTTAAGTAACTCTGATACATCTGCTTGAGAGGGCTGTGAAGTGAACTGTATCTTTTTACGTAATAAAGAGGCTGATATAGAAAATTCTACTCGTGGCTGCTCTTCCTCGCTTGATGTAGTGAAACGCACCTGATTGTCATAAAAATCGATGTCATTATAATTATAATACACGTCAATCATGTAATAATCGGTTTCAGCAGTGGCATCTATCAAAAAATTAGAAGCTGGCAGGTAAGACGAAAGATTCAGAAGATTATTGAATAAGACGCATTCAACTCCGGTTTCAATTTTCAGATATAGAATGTCCTGCAGTGTTTGATACAGGGTATAGTAATCTCTCTGTCCTGCATACTCCCAACTATTTAGAATTCTACAGACAAAATCCCTTTTAACATTACATGACAAGTTCTTTAGTGTTCGTACATATTCAGTGTAGCTTATTTCAAGGGATGTACTCAATCCGTAATCTTCGAATACAGATAACAATTTATTTTTGTCCCACTTCATCATTCCTGTTGATGAAGTGATATGGTTAAGAAAATCTCTAATTGCAGCTTTCTGTTGAAATGATAAATTGAATTTATTATAGCTCATATTTATTATTTTATATTTATATTAATATCATTAAACTCTTGTTTCTCATCATTGTATTCACAGAACTCATTCCTGAGTTCATCGATTCCATCAATGGCATCAATTTCGCCAATGACATCAAGCAAATCAGAAAAGTCCTCACTCTCAGAAAACTCTTTCATAACAAGCTCGTCTTCCTGCTTGGTGCTAACACCAGCCACAAACGCAGCTAATATATTATTTGAAATGCTCATGATTTTGCCTTAAATATTTTGTTTCTCAATTCTTTAATTGCCTCTTTCTTCAACTTTTTTTATTTGACTTCTGTTATGTTCATTTTGGAGCAAACAGTTTCATAGCTTGCTCGCTTTATGAATAAAGAGATAAGTATTTCTCTTTTTATATCATCAGAAATCAAATTAATGTATTTTTCCAAATTGCTTATCTCGTTGAAATAAACCTTAATTCCGCAACACTATAAATTTTAACTTTTATAATATCCTGAGCAACAAAAAGTTGCCCAGGATATTGCCATGTCAGAGGATTCACTTAATTTAGTGTTGCAGTAATAATCAAACAAAACCTCATCAGGCATGGCAAAAATACAAATAAAATCCGAGAAACTCACATCTTTTGGTGGTATATTCCCAATTATGGAGAAATTCGACAGGAAACCAGAAGGTGGGCCATATTTGCAATACATCGGGTCGGGCATCGGAGATGCCTTATTATGCAAAACACCATGCAAGCGAAAAGCGCTCCATCAGGGGCAGTTGAGCACTGCTTGGTGATAGAGGTGGATATATATGTGGAGCCTCGTAAAGGGTCGGTTATGGTAAAAAATGTATTATTTTTAGTGCTTACAGAAGGTGATATTCAACTATAGCACAGGCAATTAAAGTAGATACCATCAGAACCGTCCCTTTGATGGTAAGTTCGACGGTACGCAAACAATGGAACAAATTCATTCATCTTGGCCGTGAAGTTATCACATCGACCAATAGAGCAATAGAAAATGAGGAAGCCCAAGCGGAAGGAGTACAGATTAAGCAAAGGCAACAGAGGTCGACCGACGGAGCGAATGGTTCAAGGTCGTAGAGCGGTGAAAATCCTCCCCCGCCCCAAAGGGCATAGACAAAGGTTCATTCCTTGTCCCGGCGTTTTTCGCCCCAAAATGAAGTGACCCTCCGCTCTCCCTGCGAGGTGTCGCAGGGGGAAAAAACAACAGACTCCCGGATTACTCCGAGAGTCCGCGTTATGGGATTGAAGCCTTTTGGTCAAGACCTTGGGCTTGATTTACGAAAGCGCGGCGGCGGTGCCGCAACGCCCTTTAAGTATTTTCGGGTTCGGGGTTGCCAGTATTTTCATCTTCGATTTTTGCGTTCCTATGGTAGCCATGTCTGATGAAAGAGTCTACGAATATAAGTTTCTTAGCCCAATCTCCATCATCGTTTTTATAACGTTGCATACGGAAGAATCCTCTGACGAAAATATCGTTATCATTGATAATTTTTACAAACCAACGGGAGTCCATAATAATGACCTCTTGGCCGCTTTCATTTAATACCTTTTCCTTCTTCTTGTACCCTTGTATTTCATCCTCAACGATGAGTTTGCCATTTGAGGGTACAATAATAGTTTCAACCTGCGCATATTTCTTGACCGCAAGGTAAGTAATAAGCAAATTGGCTACACAAGAGTAAATTTCTTCATGTTCAGTCGACTGTTGATTAAAGAGTTGCGGGTCTTTAATCAGAGATGGCCAACAATAAAGATGTCGCACATTATCAGGAGTCGATGTGAAATAAAAGTAATTGTATAATATGCTATAACCGTCTACATCTCTAAATAGCCACACATATAGCGTATTTTCACCAAAACCGTATATTATGGTGCCGAAAGATTTATCAAGTAAAATTCCGCATATCTCATCATTGGAAAACTCTTGAAAAAGTTGGTGGTCAATATCATAAAATGATTTGGCACTCTTTTCCATTACTTTTTGAAAAGAAGGCATAAGCAGTTCCGGCAGTCCCCAATCGGGATTATCTTCCCGAACTCGGTTTAGAAATTTAAGACCATTGGAAAGATAAGCAACATGAGTCATGTTGTTAATATTGGGCACTGTAATTTCAAAAGGATTTTTTGGAGAATAATCATCCTCCAAAAGCCACGAAATTACTGGTTGCTTTTTGATTTTCATAATGCGTTAAGCGATTGAAGCCTGACGGCCAAGACCTTAGGCTTGATTTACGAAAGCGCGACGCGGTAGCGCAACGCCCTTATTCTTGATATTGGCTGACTGATTCTAACTCGCCATTTACAAATTCAAGGGTAAATTCATTTATGTAGCGATTACTTCCTTTATACTCCCAAGTTTCATGAACACCTACGACTCCTAAGTTGGAAACATCTACAGATGTAGGTTTACCCATCAGCATTTTAACCGAATCCTTAGGCATATATGTATGTAAAGTTATATCTCCTTTAGGCGTGGATAATTCAAAATATTGAAGATTGGTTAGTTTAAGTTCATCGCGTCTCTCCTGAATTAAATCTTCAGGCGATTGCCGACTCGAAAAAGCAAGACCGATAATAAACAAAGCCCCAATGGTGCATATAACACCACCGATAAAACCAAGGGCAACTTTCCAAAAAGTATTCATAATCTAATTATTTAATAGCTCGCCAATCGTATTTGTCAGGTTTACCTTAATTCCGCAACACTGTAAATTTTCTCTTTTATAAAATCCTGAGCAACAAAAAGTTGCCAAGGATTTTGCCATGTCAGAGAATTCACTTAATTTAGTGTTGCTGTAATAATCAAACAAAACCTCATCAGGCATAGCAAAAATACAAATAAAATCCGAAAAACTCACATCTTTTGGTGGTATATTTGATGAAGATTTTTGGGTGACACGATGACGAAGTCACCTGATAGCCGTTTTCTTCCAAGCCGATTTTCAGCAAATCAGCCACTCGCTTCTCATCTTCTATCACTAAAATCTGAATCATACTGCCTGATAGTTTTTTGGGGGAAGGGCAATTACTATATTTTTTAGAGGCGCTGGAGGATGTAGGGGCGTGGGACGAGCACTTTCATTTTCATGCGCTGCTTGATGTTGCGGATAAAGAGGGCGGCGGGCTCTTTTTCATCGTAGGCCTGTGCCACCACGCAATATTTCTTTTCGCGGTTGGTGTACACCACATAACTCTGGAATCCCTCGTTTTGCTTGAGGCGGTCGCGGTAACTGCGGGCGTTGAGGATCTGGTCAAACTCTGCCACCACCACGCCAAACTTCTTGGTGTTCTCATACTTGTCGTCTACCACATTAAAATATGAGCGGAGCAGGCGCACGCTGTCGCCGTTGATAATCTCGGTGGCTCGCATACGCTCGGCTTGCGACATGTCGTAGATGGTGCCGCCCATGTTTTCACGGGTGCGCTCTTTCGCCTTGTCGTAGGCGGCTTTATAGTTTTCCTCGGTGGTGTAGCACGCTGTGAGCAGCAATGCCAATGTTATGCAATAGAGTAAGCTTTTCATAATCTATATCTCCTTATTTTTTAATCGAGTATTCTGCCGAAGCGGTGTTCTTTGTCGGGTGCAAGTTCTATCACTTGGCACCCTGTAATCACGCCTGCATCAAGCGTGAGCGTGATGAGCGTGCGCACCTTTTGCCAACCCTGCGTGCCAGCAGCACCGGGATTGATGGTGAGCACCGAATAATAGCGATCTGGAATCACTTTAAGAATGTGGCTATGGCCGCACACCAGAATTTTCGGATGCGAGATAGTGAGGCGCTGCTTGATGCCAGGCGCATATCGCCCCGGATAGCCGCCAATGTGCGTCATCACCACCTTCACGCCCTCCACCTCAAAGATTTCGGTTTGCTTGAATCGGCGACGCAAATTCTGTCCGTCGGCATTGCCCCACACTGCCCGAAGCACAGGCACAAGGGCCGCCAAGCGGTCGATCACTTGCTCGTTGCTTTGCGCCAAAAGTGAAAATACTCTTGGCCATTCTTTTCACTTGCACGCTCAATGCAATCAAATCCATGCTTTTGAATGTGTAGTGTTGCTATTGCCAATGTATTTCCACGTGCAATCTGTCTGCACTCTTCTCGCAACTGAATAAGTTCAGACACCTTGGCTGGATTCTTGTCTATATTGATTACAGGAGTGAATTTGTGTATCAGTTCGGTTTCAAGATTGTTGAGATTATCAGAGATACAAATCCAACCAACCTCAATATTCTGCTCAATCCATTCAATAATTGATTGTTTGTCCTCCTCACTGAACTCATAGTTGTTTTGGTTCTTCATTCCAATTAAAGAGCCAAATTCTGGCCTGTATCCCAATACAGCTCCAAGGCTACGGAAGAACGTGGCAGCACTCTTATGGTGCAGCTCTTGATTCCACATCCGTTGACGTAGGCTCTGTGATGCCAGTCCTATATAGATGATATTATTTCGACTTTGTGCATATTGATCAAAAGGGATAGGCAAGCCTGAGCCTTTTAGCAGTTTCATGCAGTAAAGACCTGGCTTGTCAGGAACATCTATGTCTCGCAAAGACGAAACAACACTATACCTGCAAGACTCCACCCATGATTCAACATCATTATCTGCCATTTGTAGAGCCTTCTCATTTTGAGTTACAGAGTTAATCGATTTTGGCGTGGATATTGGTGCCAACTTGCGACCAATTACCACAACACGCCCGCTTTTGCGCAGCCTCCTTAAATCCTCTATTCTAAGGTCTGTTATTCCAAAGTCATCTCGCCCATAAAAGCCCAATGCACGCATTTGGTCTCTAATTCGTTTCTGCTGACTACTGGGCGCATTCACACGCCGTATAACAAGTCTTTCCAACTCATCATATTCAGATTGGGAAAATACGTTCTTACCTTTCATGTTTGCAATCTTGTTTTGTTTCAAATCGGTTCTTCTTCGCCATTGCCCAACTCAATGATTTCCTCATAGCCATCTTCATATCCGTCATTGTAGCCAGCGCAGTAGTCTGCTGCCTGCTTGCCGGAACATGGGTTGGAGTCATCGAAACCGGCATGATGGTCCCCATCATTTGTGTCTTCTTCGCCAGCAGCATATCCATTGGCATAGCCTTCCTTGTACCACTCAGAATACTCGATGGGCTTCAGCAACGACTTCACGGTGTCAGTACCGATGGGCTGTGCCTTCTCTACAGACTGTGGCGTTGTGGGCTTTGAAGGTGATGGAGTGTCATCTGTAAGTGCCAAGTATGCTGTAATGGCAAACATGGCCACCAGCATTCCGATGCCCCATTTGCGCTCAGTGCGCCACTGTTTACGTTGCTTCTCGTAGTTGTTCATGCTATACCTTTTTTGAATATACCCCTAATTACGCAACACTGTAAATCTTAACTTTTATAAAATTCTGAGCAACAAAAGTTGCCAAGGATTTTACCATGGCAGAGGATTCACTTAATTTAGTGTCGCTGTAATAATCAAACAAAACCTCATCAGGCATGGCAAAAATACAAATAAAATCCGAGAAACTCACATCTTTTGGTGGTATATTCCCAATTATGGAGAAATTCGACAGGAAACCAGAAGGTGGGCCATATTTGCAATACATCGGGTCGGGCATCGGAGATGCCTTATTATGCAAAACACCATGCAAGCGAAAAGCGCTCCATCAGGGGCAGTTGAGCACTGCTTGGTGATAGAGGTGGATATATATGTGGAGCCTCGTAAAGGGTCGGTTATGGTAAAAAATGTATTATTTTTAGTGCTTACAGAAGGTGATATTCAACTATAGCACAGGCAATTAAAGTAGATACCATCAGAACCGTCCCTTTGATGGTAAGTTCGACGGTACGCAAACAATGGAACAAATTCATTCATCTTGGCCGTGAAGTTATCACATCGACCAATAGAGCAATAGAAAATGAGGAAGCCCAAGCGGAAGGAGTACAGATTAAGCAAAGGCAACAGAGGTCGACCGACGGAGCGAATGGTTCAAGGTCGTAGAGCGGTGAAAATCCTCCCCCGCCCCAAAGGGCATAGACAAAGGTTCATTCCTTGTCCCGGCGTTTTTCGCCCCAAAATGAAGTGACCCTCCGCTCTCCCTGCGAGGTGTCGCAGGGGGAAAAAACAACAGACTCCCGGATTACTCCGAGAGTCCGCGTTATGGGATTGAAGCCTTTTGGTCAAGACCTTGGGCTTGATTTACGAAAGCGCGGCGGCGGTGCCGCAACGCCCTTTAAGTATTTTCGGGTTCGGGGTTGCCAGTATTTTCATCTTCGATTTTTGCGTTCCTATGGTAGCCATGTCTGATGAAAGAGTCTACGAATATAAGTTTCTTAGCCCAATCTCCATCATCGTTTTTATAACGTTGCATACGGAAGAATCCTCTGACGAAAATATCGTTATCATTGATAATTTTTACAAACCAACGGGAGTCCATAATAATGACCTCTTGGCCGCTTTCATTTAATACCTTTTCCTTCTTCTTGTACCCTTGTATTTCATCCTCAACGATGAGTTTGCCATTTGAGGGTACAATAATAGTTTCAACCTGCGCATATTTCTTGACCGCAAGGTAAGTAATAAGCAAATTGGCTACACAAGAGTAAATTTCTTCATGTTCAGTCGACTGTTGATTAAAGAGTTGCGGGTCTTTAATCAGAGATGGCCAACAATAAAGATGTCGCACATTATCAGGAGTCGATGTGAAATAAAAGTAATTGTATAATATGCTATAACCGTCTACATCTCTAAATAGCCACACATATAGCGTATTTTCACCAAAACCGTATATTATGGTGCCGAAAGATTTATCAAGTAAAATTCCGCATATCTCATCATTGGAAAACTCTTGAAAAAGTTGGTGGTCAATATCATAAAATGATTTGGCACTCTTTTCCATTACTTTTTGAAAAGAAGGCATAAGCAGTTCCGGCAGTCCCCAATCGGGATTATCTTCCCGAACTCGGTTTAGAAATTTAAGACCATTGGAAAGATAAGCAACATGAGTCATGTTGTTAATATTGGGCACTGTAATTTCAAAAGGATTTTTTGGAGAATAATCATCCTCCAAAAGCCACGAAATTACTGGTTGCTTTTTGATTTTCATAATGCGTTAAGCGATTGAAGCCTGACGGCCAAGACCTTAGGCTTGATTTACGAAAGCGCGACGCGGTAGCGCAACGCCCTTATTCTTGATATTGGCTGACTGATTCTAACTCGCCATTTACAAATTCAAGGGTAAATTCATTTATGTAGCGATTACTTCCTTTATACTCCCAAGTTTCATGAACACCTACGACTCCTAAGTTGGAAACATCTACAGATGTAGGTTTACCCATCAGCATTTTAACCGAATCCTTAGGCATATATGTATGTAAAGTTATATCTCCTTTAGGCGTGGATAATTCAAAATATTGAAGATTGGTTAGTTTAAGTTCATCGCGTCTCTCCTGAATTAAATCTTCAGGCGATTGCCGACTCGAAAAAGCAAGACCGATAATAAACAAAGCCCCAATGGTGCATATAACACCACCGATAAAACCAAGGGCAACTTTCCAAAAAGTATTCATAATCTAATTATTTAATAGCTCGCCAATCGTATTTGTCAGGTTTACCTTAATTCCGCAACACTGTAAATTTTCTCTTTTATAAAATCCTGAGCAACAAAAAGTTGCCAAGGATTTTGCCATGTCAGAGAATTCACTTAATTTAGTGTTGCTGTAATAATCAAACAAAACCTCATCAGGCATAGCAAAAATACAAATAAAATCCGAAAAACTCACATCTTTTGGTGGTATATTTGATGAAGATTTTTGGGTGACACGATGACGAAGTCACCTGATAGCCGTTTTCTTCCAAGCCGATTTTCAGCAAATCAGCCACTCGCTTCTCATCTTCTATCACTAAAATCTGAATCATACTGCCTGATAGTTTTTTGGGGGAAGGGCAATTACTATATTTTTTAGAGGCGCTGGAGGATGTAGGGGCGTGGGACGAGCACTTTCATTTTCATGCGCTGCTTGATGTTGCGGATAAAGAGGGCGGCGGGCTCTTTTTCATCGTAGGCCTGTGCCACCACGCAATATTTCTTTTCGCGGTTGGTGTACACCACATAACTCTGGAATCCCTCGTTTTGCTTGAGGCGGTCGCGGTAACTGCGGGCGTTGAGGATCTGGTCAAACTCTGCCACCACCACGCCAAACTTCTTGGTGTTCTCATACTTGTCGTCTACCACATTAAAATATGAGCGGAGCAGGCGCACGCTGTCGCCGTTGATAATCTCGGTGGCTCGCATACGCTCGGCTTGCGACATGTCGTAGATGGTGCCGCCCATGTTTTCACGGGTGCGCTCTTTCGCCTTGTCGTAGGCGGCTTTATAGTTTTCCTCGGTGGTGTAGCACGCTGTGAGCAGCAATGCCAATGTTATGCAATAGAGTAAGCTTTTCATAATCTATATCTCCTTATTTTTTAATCGAGTATTCTGCCGAAGCGGTGTTCTTTGTCGGGTGCAAGTTCTATCACTTGGCACCCTGTAATCACGCCTGCATCAAGCGTGAGCGTGATGAGCGTGCGCACCTTTTGCCAACCCTGCGTGCCAGCAGCACCGGGATTGATGGTGAGCACCGAATAATAGCGATCTGGAATCACTTTAAGAATGTGGCTATGGCCGCACACCAGAATTTTCGGATGCGAGATAGTGAGGCGCTGCTTGATGCCAGGCGCATATCGCCCCGGATAGCCGCCAATGTGCGTCATCACCACCTTCACGCCCTCCACCTCAAAGATTTCGGTTTGCTTGAATCGGCGACGCAAGTTCTGTCCGTCAGCATTGCCCCACACTGCCCGAAGCACAGGCACAAGGGCTGCCAAGCGGTCGATTACCTGCTCGTTGCCGATGTCGCCTGCGTGCCAAATCTCGTCACAGTCCTTAAAATGTTCCTCGTATCGGTCGTCCCAATATGAGTGGGTATCGCTTATAATTCCAATTTTCTTCATATCACTGCTTTTCTTTTGTGCGAGTGTTGTGCTTTACCGAGCGTCGCAAGTCGTCGGGTTTCTTCTCATCGCCTTCTAATTTTTTCTCGTCAGCGGTTTTCTTCAAATCGTCAGGCTTCTTGCCATCGTCGGATTTCTTCACATCGTTGGGCTTCATTCCTTCGTCCGATTTCTTCACATTTTCGGACACATTCTCGCCATCTGCTGGTGCAGGTGCCGATTTAGACTCCGATGGCACATAAGGAATGCCCAAGCGTTTCGCCCTTTCGCGGTCGCGCTTTTCTTGCTGCTTCCGCTTTTCCTTTTCACGTTTCTCGCGCAGTTTCTGCTTTTCTTTTTCACGCTTTTCGCGTTCTTTCTGCTTCTTTTTTTTGCGCTTAGCCTTTTCTTTCGCGCGCTTTTCTTGCTCGCGTGCCTTCTTTTCTGCCTTATCGTTTTCGCGTTCTATCTGCTTTTCCGATTTTTTATTTGCAGCCTGTTTGCGCTCTGCCTCAGCCTTTTGCTTTTCTTTCTCTTTTGCCTCGGCACGCAAGCGCGCTGACTCTTGTTCTTCCTCCAGAATCTTCTTTTCGCGCTCTACCTGGCGGATTGAGTCCTGCAAGGCTTGCATACGCTTCAAGTCGTCGGCAAACGGTTGGAAATTGGTGGACAGCACCATAAATTCGGTGCGGCGATTCACTTGGTCGGCAGCCGCCTGATTGGCTTTAGAGAGCGTGTCGATATACGCCACATTGAGCGTGTCGCCCACGGCAAACTGTGGATAGAGGTGATGAATGCGCTTGGTCACCACTTTGGGGCGGCTCTTGCCATAGCCCTGTGGCTTCAGGCGTGTGGAGTCGATGCCGTTGGCTATCAGATAGTTCACCACCGACTGCGCACGGCGTTGGCTCAACTTCTGGTTGTATGCCTCGGTGCCGATGCGGTCGGTGTGCGCCGCCATTTCAATGGTGACATACGGATTTTCCACCAGTGCCGTAACCATCGAGTCGAGTGCCGCCTTCGATTCGGGACGAAGCGTAGCCTTGTCGAAGTCGTAGAATATGTTTTCTATCACTTGTGGTTTGTGCATGGCCGCAAGCACGAAGTTCACACTGTATTCGGTATTTTCATCCGTCATGTCGCTCTCAAATTCCTGACGGCTGTTGAGATAGCCGTTGGCACCTGCCAGCATCACATATCTCACGCCGCCCTGGAGGTCGAAGCGGAAACTGCCGTCGGCATTGGCTGCCGCCTTCTGATTGCTGCCGTCGTCGCCCACGATACGGATAACTGCGCCGCTCACAGGCTCCTCGTCCTTGTCCATCACATAGCCCGAAATCCATATTTTCAGGTCGGGCTTCTCAAAACTGTAGATGTGGTCGTAGCCGCGGCCGTCTTTGCGGTTGCTGCTGAAATAGCCACTTTCGCCCTTGCCGAAGGTGATGCCGAAGTCGTCGTCCGACGAGTTCATCGGACTACCCAAATTCTCGATAAACCAGCGGCCCGAAGGTTGGAGCGTGGCGCGGAAAATGTCGAGTCCGCCAAAACCGGCATGGCCGTCGCTTGAGAAATAGAGAATGCTGTCGGTGCGGCAGTATGGGAATCGCTCATTGCCTGGCGTATTGATTTGGTCGCCAAGGTTTTCGAGCGTGCCTCTACGGTCTTTCAAGTTGATGCGCCACAGGTCGAGTTTGCCCTGTCCGCCTGGCATGTCGCTGGTGAAATACAGGTAGCGGCCGTCGGGGCTCACTGCTGGGTCGCCATAACTCGACAGCGTGTCGGCGGTGATTTCCAGTTTCACTGGTGCGCTCCATTTTGCCTCGCTTCGTGTGGAGGTGTAGATTTCCACTGGCGATGCCGATTCTGCCTTGCGCACCACCTTAGCCAGATACATGGTGCCACCGTCGGGACTGAAAGCGGTGCAACCCTCGTCAAACTCCGAGTTGAGTTCGCCTTCCACCAGTTCAGGCTTTTGCCATTTGCCCTTATCGTTGAGTTTCGACACGAAGATATCGGAATTTTTCGTGCCGGTGATTTGACTTTTTTCCGTGCCGGTGGCTTTCTCGTTGCTTGAGGTCCAATACAGTTGGTCGGCGTTCACATCGAGGAACATCGGGCAGAAATCGGCTCGGCGCGAGTTGAAAAACTTAGCGTTTTTCACAATGTAGTGCGAGCCCTGCTGCTTCCAGCGTGGAGCCATTTGGCACGCTCTGATGCCCTGCTTCGCTTCCCAACTGTCGGGCACCAGTTCCAAAAACTGCTGATAACTGGCAAGCGCCTCCTTCCAGTTGCCCTGCATGTGCTGCGCTTGGGCAAGGTAGAGGACTTGCATGCTGTCGGGGTATTCGTAGCGAATGGCATTCTGAAACGCAGCCGCCGCACGGCTACTCTGGTTCAGACGCTTATAGCACAAGCCCAACTTATACGCCACCTCACCACGAATCCAGCGTTCTTCCTTCTTGGTGTATTTGTTGTAGAGTTTGCGATAAATCTTCTCGGCGCCGAAATATTCGCCACGGTCATACGCCTCGTCGGCATCGCGCATCTTTGCGGTTTTACAGCCCGTAAGCCCCACCGCCATCGCACCGATAACCATCGCAACTGCTATGTATAGAAATTTCTTCATAAATTGGCATAACTTAAGCGAGCAGCACATTCGCCACCCTAATTTAGATATAAACGCACCCCACCCCCCATTTATTGCCCACCCCCAAGAAGATATTAGAAATTAGAGGTTAGGGGTTAGGGGGTGGTAATAAAAATAATTCGTGGAATTTGTGAAATTTGTGGTTAAAAATCAGCCACAAATTAGCACAAATTTTACACGAATTTTTTGTGGATTTTTCACACCTATTTAATCCATTAAAATCCTATTGCCACCGATTTTTTTGATTTTTTAGGGGGGTGATTGGGCTTTAATGGAGCACTCGGATGCGGCAACCCCTAACTCGCCAATCTCTAACCGCTAACCCCTAACCTTCATTTTTTCACGGCTCTTTCATTTAACTTTGGTGTTGTTTAGTAACTGCTTGAATAAGTAGCATTTACCCAAGTCTAATCTGTGGAATATATAGAAACAGTTTTGTTGGGTGTTATTGAGAGTTGCTTCTAACCGACTAATACTCATGGATATTGAAAATTCAAAGCATTTTTAAATGAAAGAGCCGTGGCACGACCCCTTCCGGGGCACACAAAGCGCGTTTGACCAATTTCTCCACCGGGCTGATGTCTATTTATCGATGCAAAGATAGCAACGTGGGCAGCCAAATGTTGACAGCCCACGTCTTTTGATGATATATTCTTATTTTTTTATGACGCCAGGATTGTCACTTTGACCTCATTGGAGCAATTATCCTCCATGCACACGCCCCATGTCAATTCTATATCTGAGTTGGGATTACTCAGCAATTCTATGATGGGGGTGAGATCTGACATCTTAAAACTCTTTCCAGCCCATACCTGGATTAGAAGTTTTGATAAATCCTCCTGTTTGATATGGATAGAATTGAGAATTATGTCAATCGCCTCATTTAAGGTTGCTCCTTTGGAGGTATAGACATAAATTACTCCGCCATCTGTGAACATCGACGCGACATCGGATTCATCAATACTGATTAATCCGTCTGCGGCAATGACTGCGTCTATTTCTTTCGCATCGCCATATACAGTATGACCGTTCCAAATAGTTGTATTGTCCATTATATTTTGGTTGATTAAACGTATTCTTTTGTTAAAATATTTATTTCAGCACTTGCACAACACCCATCCTGAAACATCACTATTGGGTCTACCAGCATTATTTGGCCCGGCTCTTGCGTAATTGAAAAAAGCTGATACTGATCATCGCCGAGCTCGAAATTGACACCCAAAGTATTCTCCCCTTTTGTCAATTCGATTCCGACAATGTCGAACCACTCCTTCTTATCTTCGAAGAAATTATCTACTGATTTATAATCTTTGACAAGTTCAGATAGAAAGTCATAACGCTTGCGCATCATTTCTAAGTCACTTCCAATCATCGCTATAATTGTTTATATTAACAGAGAAAAATCATTTGCGACCCGGACAGGACTCGAACCTGCACGACCCCTTCCATCTAATATAAGGCGCGTTTGACCAATTTCGCCACCAGGTCGATGTTATTTGCATCACTAAATTATCGCATTGTTTGCGAATGCTATCGGCAATGTTGCATCCTCCGTTGCCGATAGCGAGAACTATGTTTTTCATCTTTCAGGGGTTGAAATATTCTTGACTTTCAGAGCCTCATTAAAATTAGACATAATGTCGTTGTACAGAGCCTCATCAGTTGTAACGCTGCGAGGATTCATATGGTAAGAGTCTATAATCCAAACATTCTTTGATTGAGAATAGTATATCCAGTTGTTGAGCTTTTCGGCATCATTGTAAATGTTGTCGACAACAAAATTTTTGATGTAACTGCTCCCGCCACAACAAACTATGATGTTAGCATCGTGCAGTTTGATTTGACTGACAATTAAATCTTTATACTTCTCTGCGAAGGATGCCAGGACGGCGGTATCAATGCTTGCACCTCCGTCGTTTTTCTTCAAATTGATTCGTGCAACTGCTGTTTCATTCCACACCTTATCGCAGAATGTGACATCGTTTACTTTGTCCCAAGGCAAATAACCCTCGGCGGAAATAGTTGCAAGTCCGGCTGTAATGCGAAGCATATTCTTAACAAATCTCCCGCCGAAAGCTAATGAACCATCAGCATTGTGAGTAAGTTCGCAACAACGCATATCATATGGGTTTCCTGATTTTTTGGGGTCTTTTGATATAAACAGAATTCGGCGACATGCCTTATTCCATTGCTTATCTTCTCCACCGCAATCTCTTTCCAATTTTCCATTGTCTATGGGATAGCGATCTCCTTTGTAGTAAACACCATCTTGATAAATATCACCATCACCCATTTCAGTTGCTCGGGTTGTCCATTTTTCAAGGATTTCCTGATTCTTGTCGTAAGTATACATTTATTTCGAGATTAGTATGTAGTCAAAGTTTACGTTGTTGATTTGCTGTTCGAACTTCTCTACGGGACAGGATAGTCCGTATTGGGAAACAAAAGCCTCAGCCATAGCTCGGCGATAGCGGGCTTGAGTCCAGATTGATGATGAGACCATATCTGTGTGGATACGGATTGACATGCCAGGTTCGAATTTCACGACCCCGCTGTTGAATTTGCGCTTTGCGCTAACTTCATAGATAGCCATACTCTCTAATATCTAAAGGTGCTTACTTCATTCGGGCATCGGCTTTCCCGGTTGCATCAAAAAAAGAGGACACAACACTCTTTTGGTTCGTTCTTTCGGTAAGGCTCTGGTAAGCCCGGAATCAAGATTGAAGCAAAAGCAGCCTGCGCCCTCGCATGGAGGATACACGGCTTGCCACTGACTTCCATCTGCTGATTCCTCGTTAGATTTACCAAATTTAACCGAATCGGATGGCGGTCATTGCAAGTTATGCAATATCGTATGTCGTTTTAGTCTGTCTGTTTCGTAATCAAATTTTAATGTTTGATTGCAAAATTAAAAAAAGATTTCTGAACGCCAATGCTATATCGCAGGTGCTTGATATGTTTTACAGCACAAAATTATGGCTATTCGCTGCCAAATTTTGTCAGTGCTCAATCTTTTTACCTCTTGTCGTCAATTTTTCTATTCTTGATAGAAGTATTTCGGCTCGTTTCCTCACCTCTTCCATATTCGGTTTGTTGTCGAAACTCAATGAGAACAAATTATTGTCGGAAGGCTTGTGCCAATAGTAGCCACCGCGATAGCGGACTCCATCTTTAAGACCGATGTCAAATGCATTGCGTTGACGTTCCTCAGGATTATCTTCATCAGTTACTACATAGAAATCCACTTCGTTTTCATAAAATCCGATTGACAACCACAGGCGCGTGTTCTTGAAATCCTTGTCATTCCATACGCACACATAGTTGCAATAGTATTCATCTTTTTCCGATTGATTTGCTCCACTGATTCCTCCGCGATTGGCAAGTTCAAGGAATTGAGATGAGTATAACTGAGGCAAGCGGCTTAAAGCCGATGAAAGGTCGCGGGCGGCGCGCATATCATCATTAGGAATGTCATTACCTACGGTGAGCATTTGTAGAATTTCATTGATAGTTGTATCTTTTCGTGACTTCTTTTCCTTCATCAGAAGTATGTCGAGCAATGTAAGCTGCTCATCTGAACCGAAATCATCCGGAATTTGTGCCGAGTATCTCTTGGTAGTAGGATTGCAGATAATCTCACACTCGAACAGTTCCATCAAATCATTTTTGATACGATGGAAAGTTCGCTCCGAAATTTCTGTTTCCTTTTGGTCATTCTTGATTGAATCAGCCCATTTGTCGCTTATCTCGTTGCGGGTTATACCGAAGGATGATGCAGCGAGAATCTCGTTCATTACCCATAAAAGGCGTTTAAGCGAAGGTATTGACATAATTATATTTCAATTAAATTGGGGGTATTTAGTTTTGAATAATCTTCGTTCATGATTGCGCCATTGGAGAATACCACGTCACCTTGGCGCAAGATACCATGCTGGCGATGGATATGCCCGAAAAGGTGAGCTTTGGGGTGGAGAGTCTCTAACCTTGATAAAATTTCGTGCGAACCGTAGTTTATTTCGTCATCATAGTCAAGGATGCCATAGGCCGGAGAGTGCGTGATCAGAACATCGGTTTCATCGGGGATGCGGTCGTAGTTGTGACTTTGACGATCAGTAATACAATCCCCCATGAACATCGGCACACCATAGAACCGGATACCATCAATCTCGATTCCGGAGTTGCAAAGATAATGCACATTCTCATCCAACCCGTCGACATCGGCACCATAAAGACATTCATCGTGATTGCCACATATGAATATTTTTTGACGATATGGCAAGTCGCAGAACCAGTTCAGAAAGTCTATCGCTTCCGCCTCATTTCCGACCATGCAGAAATCACCGGAATGTACCACCACATCAGCCTCAGGCAATGCCTTTAGCCGACGATGACAATTGTGGGTGTCTGATAAATGGAGTATTCTCATGCTAATCAAGATTGTTTTGCAAAGTTAGTAAATGTATCTCAGAAAACAATAGAAAGATGGGAAAGTGAAAATCGGGATATTACAGGACCGGTTACGACATTAGTTCATATTTTAAACGAGTATCCTCAGATTGAGGAAAACCTCCGTGTGCCGGAAAAAGAATATCCGATACGTTTATGGTACATGTTTAAGAGAGAAATATGTACGATTATTGATGTGGATGAGAGAGGCAGAAAAGTAAAAATATATAATTATACAAACAATTTTATTAAAAAAGCATTTGGCCGAAATGAAAAACCAACCTTTGAAGAATACGAGGAATTTCTGGAATCTCGTTGTTTCCCGAGACAACGAGACAAAATAAAATTGGTATTAGAAGATTTGAATCTGCCATTCTATGATCCGTTTATGATCATAGAAAAGACCGAAGGAAGAATGGCAGAGGATGATTTCTGGATCAGGATTGAGAGGTAAAGATGGTACAGCTTTTTGAACAGGATATCAAAACAAATGACAGACAATCGTCAAAAGGAAACCAATTGAAATGGTGCAGGAACAATGTATGGTATAAAGCTGATTATATGGGATATGAGGGATTGGTGGAATATGTTGTTTCACGTTTGTTGGAAAAATCTTCACTGAAACAGGAAGAGTATGTTTTATATAAAACAGAAGAGATTAGTTATAAGAGAAGAAAATATCTGGGATGTAAAAGTGAAAATTTTTTGCCTGAGGGATGGCAGCTTATTACATTAGAAAGACTTTTTTATGGATTTTATAATGAAAGTCTTTATAAAAAATTATTCACGATTCCAGAACATTCGGAAAGACTGGAATTTATAGTAGATCAGACGGAACGCATTACGGGAATTAGCGATTTTGGAAAGTATATGAGTAAGATCCTGGCAATTGATACATTTTTTATGAATGAAGATCGGCATATGCATAATATTGGAGTCTTAATGGATGCAGAAGAAAAATATCATTTATGTCCAATATTTGATAACGGTGCAGGACTGCTATCAGATATACAGATGGATTATCCGATGGAAGAAAACATAAATAATCTGATGGAGGAGGCACGATCAAAAACTCTGTGTGAAGATTTTGATGAGCAGATCGAGATTGCAGAAGAATTGTATGGTCAGCAGATAAGGCTGAAATTTAATGAAAAAGATGTAAAAGAAATATTGGATATGGAAAGTTATTATCCGCAGGAATATAAAGAAAGAGTATTTGAGATTATTATGAACAGGAGAAGAAAGTACAGATATTTATTTTGAATAACTGCACGTCGTATTTTTGGTATTTTGGTAATAAAGCAGGTGCAAAAGTTTTCACATGTGCAGCTGCCAGGTTTTTTACAGTAAAAAAATGTTCAAAAATGTCTGTAAACAGACAAAATATGACAAAAATATTCTAAACAAAGTTTGATTAAATGTGATGGGAAATTTATAATTTTGGTATAAATATGAATTGGAAAATGGGGGAACGGTCACATCCAAAGGTGTTGTAAAAGGCATCAAAAAAGGAACTGCAACCATTACCGTTCAGAGTGGTTCCAAAAAACTGACCTGTAAGGTAACGGTTAAATAATTCAAAGGATATTAGTAATCAGCATTTGTTATTTACTCATAGTTATATCTTATATGTTTGAGTACGCAAAACAGACTGGAGCTTGATAAG
>OJMO01000508.1_pt1 | contig 28070 bp, 16 predicted proteins | sample 1597241 | NCBI WGS metagenome assembly OJMO01 (sample SAMEA2452129, study PRJEB22498) | human gut metagenome | biome: human feces; feature: human gut; material: feces | place: Australia | collected 2012 | reverse complement strand
ACCTTGAGGGGATAATCGAAGGTGACTTCCGCCTGTCACAACTGGATGCGTTCAATTTCTCCGAGATCGGGCTTGAGGGGCTTCTGGAGAGCAACGGCATCCGGATCAGCATTCCGAAAGACACCCTGTTCGCCTACTTAGGCCACACGGACATCAGCCTCGGAGCCTTCAACCACGAGGATGACCACGACGGACACGGCGGTAGCGGCCACAGGCACTCGGGACTTTCCGTGGCGATCGACAGCATGCTGACTGAATATGGCGCCTCGACGTTCATACGGGGTACCGGTCTGACTCTTTCGGCACACAACACCAAGGAGAGGATGTCCGCTGATCCGAAGCGCCACCCGATCCACGGCCATCTTGACATCGCTTCCATCGGAATGATGGACATAGACTCCTGTTTCGTAGGAGCCACCGGCTCTGTCAACACATTCAAACTGAGCCTTAAGCAGACAGGAACGCATAGCGTGCCGTTCATCAGCCTGTCCAGCAGGAACAAGAATATAACTCTCCGCGAAGGAGTCACCAGGTTCTCCGGACAGGATGCGAGGCTGTCGGTCGAGGCGCATCCGAACTCCGCGGAGAGACAGCTTCGCAGGAAACACCTGCTGGACTCCCTGCAAAGGATCTACCCTGGAGTGAAACGCGACTCCCTGCTCAGGAAAGTGTTCGGGAAATATGCGTCCGGAACCACCTTGCCGGACTATCTTTCCGAAAAGGATTTCGAGAAGAGCGACATCAAGATCCAACTTGGTGAATCCTTTGCGAACTACATCAGAGACTGGGACATCACAGGGAACATCGACCTCGTCGAAGGTCTTGTCATCACCCCGTACTATCCACTCGACAACAGGATAACAGGATTCAGCGGGAAGTTCTCCAACAACACGATCGACCTCAACAGACTATCGTTCAAATCCGGGGTGTCGGACATCTCCGCCACCGGCCATCTTACCGGTCTCAAGAGGTTTCTTGTCTCCGGCAAGGGCAGGCTCAACCTGGATCTGGGCATAACCTCCGACGAGATCGACATGAACGAGATCCTCATCGCGCTCAACGCCGGAAAGAAATTCACGCCTATAGGCCACAACGCGGCTCTCTCCGGAGTTGATGACAACGCCTACCTCAACACCGTCAAAGAGATGACAGCCGCGGACACGACCGCCTCCACCTCGCTGGTCGTGCTGCCGTCCAACCTCAACGCCAAGATCTCGTTGAGCGCCAACAAGATAAGATACTCAAACCTGGAGACATCCTGGGTGGCCTCGGACATCGTGATGAAAGAGCGCTGCCTTCAGGCGACGAACACCCTCGCGACGACGAACATGGGCGACGTGTACCTCGAAGGTTTCTATTCGACCCGCACCAAGAAAGACCTCAAGGCCGGCTTCGACCTCACCTTGTCCGGCATCACAGCCGAGAAGGTTATCCAGCTGTTCCCGGCAGTGGACAGCATCGTGCCTATGCTCAAGGCTTTCAGGGGACTGCTCGACTGCGAGATCGCCGCGACAAGCTCGATCGACACATCCATGAACATTGTGCTGCCGACCCTGAGCGGCATAGTGAAAATTGACGGCAAGAACCTGTCCCTGACCGACAGTGACGAACTCAACAAGCTCCGCAGATCCCTGATGTTCAAGGACAAGGACTCCAGCTTCATAAAATCCCTGTCAATCCGCGGCATCATCAAGGAGAACCACATGGAGATCTTCCCGTTCCTGCTGAACATCGACCGCTACTCGATCGCGGCCAGCGGCCTTCAGGGTTTCGACCAGCGGTTCAAGTACCACCTTTCCGCCCTGAAGTCGCCGATTCCGTTCAAGTTCGGCATCAACGTGAACGGCACCTTCGACAATTGGAAGTGGAAACTCGGCAAGACAAAATACAAGAGCCGCAACAATGATCAGGTCAACAGACTGACGCTAAACCTGACCTCCGCCATCCACAACATATTCGAGAAGGGCGTGGAGCAGGCTCTGAAGCAGAACGAGCTGTCGCAGAAGGCGATAGAGAACAAAAAAAAGGAACTTGACTATTCCGCCTCCCTGACGGAAGACCTCTCCGCCGACGAAAAGAAAACCCTCAAAGCCCTTGAGACCGTCACCGGCGCCGGTAACATCGGTGACAACGGTGCCGGCTCACATCTTCCGCACGCTGAACCAGCCGGAACGAACGATGCGGCAGAGCGCGACGGGCAGAAAAATAATATTTGAATATTAACAGATTTCAACTATCTTTGCAAACCTTTCGGACTCGGAGCAAAGGCAGCTTCCAATCGCCCAAACTCCCTGCGGAATCCCTATCATCATCTAGATTCCCCTGCCGGAAGGCTTTGCGGGTGTGTTGAAACTGGTAGACAAGCCAGACTTAGGATCTGGTGCGCAAGCGTATGGGTTCGAGTCCCTTCACCCGCACAAATATGCCTCCTAATCAACTGATTAAGAGGCGTTTTCTTTTTCAATAGGTGTACTAAGTATCCCATAATGGTCCAAGAATCCCGTACCGGTTGAATATTGCGTTACGGTTCTCATTCTGCATACTTATTGTTAGGAAATTGAGAGAACAACCGTCCTTGTTGTAGTACCCCCTCGGTATGGGACAATAAAAAAAGCAAGCATCCCTTTTAGGGAAAAGATGCTTGCTTTTACTTGTCTTCCTAACTCGTATGAGAACAATGCAAAGATAGCCATTCTTTTCAGATTATCAAGTAATATCGTAGACTTTTTTCATCATGACTCTTCCTTCCAACCATTCCACGAACTCCAGTTCTCTCTTGAAGTCCTCGATAAAAGTTCGATAATCTCCCACGATTCAGCATAAGGGGACAACATCATCCGAGGCCGTCCTTTTTTCCATCCTTATAACCCACTGAAAATCCATCCAATAAATCAAAACCTAAATGAAAAAATCAAGAATCCATAAGAAACTAAAAATGAATATATTCGTAATTCCCGCTAGTCAAAAATGACTGGCAGAATCCTGTATATCCCTATGAATCAAGGAGTGGCGTTTCACTTGCTGACATTCAAGCTATTACGGATTAGTGCTAAAGCCGCTCTTGAAAAAAGGGCTAGACATTGTTGTTTTCAATGGATCTGCTTACATATATTAGGGAGACGTTTCAGGCGAGTGGGAGATAATATATTGTTAATGAGAGATATAGAGGTTTATCTTCAGCGGGAATCCGCTAAAGGCGGATACCGAATCAACTGACTTACAAGTAATTATAAAAGCACGTCATTTTCTCGTTGCAATTCTACCGAGGGGAATTTCACGACAACTCTTGCCAAAACTTGTATGGCAATAAAATCAAACTAAGTCAAAGCCCTTGCCTCCCAACCGGACAAACTAATGTAAAAGCTGATGGGATGAACTTCTATGGCAAAGCCTTTGAATATGCCCTTGCCACCTAACCGGGCAAACTAACGCAAAAGCTCCCACCCGAGCAGACTGGCGGGAAGTTTAGCATTGTCACACCTATATACAACAAGGGAGCACACGCATTCAACAAGGAAAGCAGACGCAACAGTGTAGTGCGGCTACGCGAAGAGACGGAGGTTGTCGAAGGTGGGTGCAAGGGAGCCGGACTCGATGCGGTGGATGATCTCCACGACCTTGTCGTTCATCGGGGTGGGGCAACCGACTTTGCGGCCGTAGGCGCTGACGGCACCGTTGATGGAATCGACCTCGGTTTTCTTGCCGCGCTCAAGATCCTGAAGCATACTGGCTTTCAGACGGGCGTGCTTGCGGATGGCTATCGGGATGATCATAAAGGAGATGAACTTCTTCACGGGATTGCTGTAATCCAGAAGCTTGACTACATCCTTGCCTTGGATCGGCTCGATGGTTATGCCGCCCTTACGGCAGACATCAATGCATTCCTTGATCAAGGCCTGCACGACCTTCCTTGAGGAACGGTCCGAGGCGGCCTCTCCGAAAGTGCAGCCCAGGACAGCGCTCATTCCGGAGAACGCGGCGTTGATCAGGAGCTTGCTCCAGCGGGTTCCGAGGAAATTCTCCTCTACCTCGACCGGGCCCATCTTCTCAAGGAGGGCCTTGACCTCAGCGAAATGCTTGTTGACATTCTCGGAAACCGCGCCCAACGAAAAAGTGAGGCTGTCCGGCGAACTGGTCAACTCACAGACTCCCGGGCCAAGCATCGTGGCTCCCCAGGCGACAGTGCAGCCAAGCACACGGGACGGACCGACGATCTCGGAAATCAGCAGCTCCGGCAACCCGTTCTGGAGAGTGACGATCACACCATCCTCAGCGAGGGAACCTTTGAGCATATTCACAACCTCGGCATTATGCAACTGCTTGGTCATAAGGAATATGACATCATATTCACCAGTCATTTCCTCATCTGTCAGGACGGTCACCGGCTGAGTGAAATTCACGGTGCCTACCACTCTCGCACCTTCGGCACGCAAGGCGGCGACGTGAGCCTTGTTATGGTTGATGAGGTCAATCTGACCTCCGTTCTTCGTAATATACGCGCCCAGAATGGTTCCCAACGAACCGGCGCCATAAATGGCACTTCTCATATTCCTTGAATATTCAAATTCCGCAAGCAGGCAATCACTTGCCGAATACAATCCGTTCGAGGGTGATTGCCCACCCTTGTCAATGAATATCTCCGCGGCAAAAATAGTGATTCCCTTCCGGATGTCAAAGCCGTTCAGCAGAAATCAGCGCGGCCAAATTGGATTTCTGATCAGTAAGGGTTAACTTTGCATTGGGGAAATATTCCCGGAAAACAAATAAGTTTGAAATGTTCTTTGAGGTGAACAAATTTTCAAACCAACGAGTCAAAACAGCTTCTAAAAAACATTAGAATAATGAACAGAATTGTAAGAATCATCGCGGCTTCGACGCTGACATTCGGACTCTTGCTCTGCGGAACTTTCGCTTTCGCGCAGAAGAGCCCAGCGTTCGAGGCTAAGTTCAAGATCGCGGAAGGCGCTGACCTTCGCATCCTTGACGACAACATCTGGGACTACAGCAAGGACACCATTCCTCCGAAATGGAAGGAAATCGGAGAGGATCCGCGTGACTGCAACAGGGCCCCGCAATTTGCCAGGCTCGTAAACGACTACCTTCCTGATGTCTTCGCGCTTCAGGAATATTCCAGCCATATGCACAAGGAATTCTACCCTCTGGTGCAGAAAGACGGCTATGTCATCGCCTGGGAATCGAAGAAGGACTGGAACAACACTCCGATCTTCTACAACAGCAAGACGCTTGAGCCTCTGTACGTCAACTACAACAAGTACACTCCCGAGCAGTGGTGCAACCACGGATCCAAGTCCTTCACCTCGGCTGTGCTGAAAAGGAAGGCCGACGGGAAGATATTCGCGATAATCGGCACCCACCTTTGGTGGAAGAGCGAAAAGTCCAAGCCGGGCAGCACGATGGCGAGAGCCTCACAGCTCCGTCTGGTGATGGCGGAGACCGACATCATCAGAGCCAAATACGGGGATATTCCTGTTTTTGTGATGGGGGATATGAACTGCGAGGAGGACACCGTTCCGATCCAGCAGCTTATCCAGGGCGGTTATGTGCCTTGCTACAAGGCCGCTACTGTCTATGGCGACAACCACAACGGACATCACATATGCAGCCCTGGGGACGGATATTCGGTCGAGAGCCGCAGACGTGGACCTGACCGCGCCACTGGAGCGATCGATCACTGCCTGATCTTCGACCCGAGCGGAAAGGCCGAGGTCAAGGTCTTCGACTGCATTATGGAGAAATACACCATCAAACTCACGGATCATTACCCGAATCTTATTGATGTGAGATTATAACCGTTTCGGTGGGATATTATTCAACAGCTTACATTGCCCGGAATCTGAATACCGGACGCTGATGTAGGCTGTGATTGTGTATTTTCATTTGCCGCAGCGGAATAGATTTCGTACCTTTGTTATCCGTTATGAAGTACGGATTCGACAACGAAAAGTATCTGCGGATACAATCAGAACACATCAAGGAACGCATAGCCCAGTTCGGGGACAAACTCTATCTTGAGCTTGGAGGCAAATTGTTTGACGACTACCACGCCAGCAGGGTCCTGCCGGGATTCCAGCCGGACAGCAAGCTGAGGATGCTCCAGCAGCTCAGCGACTGCGCGGAGATCGTCATTGTCATCAGCGCCAATGACATAGAGAAGAACAAGGTGAGGGCCGACTACGGCATCACCTATGACATGGATGTCCTGAGGCTCCGCACGGAGTTCCAGAACAGGGGCTTCCTTGTCAGCAGCGTGGTGATCACCCATTTCAACGGTCAGGCCAGCGCCAAAGCTTACAAGGCCAAGCTCAAGAAGATGGGCATCAAGGCCTACTACCACTACACGATCGAGGGTTACCCGAACAATGTAGCCCTGATTGACTCCGAAGAGGGCTACGGCAAGAATGATTACGTGCAGACATCCCGTCCGCTCGTGATCGTGACGGCTCCGGGGCCGGGCAGCGGAAAGATGGCCGTGTGCCTTAGCCAGCTCTACCACGAGCACAAGAAGGGAATAGCGGCGGGCTACGCCAAATTCGAGACGTTCCCTGTCTGGAACCTTCCTTTGAAGCACCCGGTCAACATCGCCTACGAGGCCGCCACCGCAGACCTCAATGATGTGAATATGATCGATCCGTTCCACTTGGAGGCCTATGGCAAGACTGCCATCAACTACAACAGGGACATCGAGATATTCCCGGTGCTGAACGCCCTGTTCGAGGGAATCTACGGCGAGAATCCGTACAAGTCGCCTACCGACATGGGCGTGAATATGGTGGGCAACTGCATCAGCGACGACGACATCTGCTGCAAGGCCGCCAACGATGAGATCATCCGCCGCTACTACTCCGCGCTCGACCAAATGGCTGACGGAAAGGACAACGAGAGCGAGGTCGGCAAGATCGCGCTGCTTCTGAAGCAGGCAAGGATCACTACTGAATATCGCCGTGTGACTGTCGCGGCGAAACAGCGTGAGGCCACGGCAGGCAATCCGTCAGCGGCCATCGAGCTGTCCGACGGGACGATCCTGAGCGCGGAGACCTCCGACCTTCTCGGACCTTGCGCCGCGCTTCTTCTAAAGGCCACCAAGCATCTTGCCGGAATCGACCACAGTGTCAAGCTCATTCCGGGAAGGCTCATAGAGCCGATCCAGAAGACGAAGGTCACCTACCTGCACGGCAAGAACCCGCGTCTGCACACGGATGAGGTGCTGATCGCCCTTTCGGTCCTGAGTCCGGATGACGAGAACTGCCGCAAGGCCCTTGACACACTACCGCTTCTGAAAGGCTGCCAGGTCCATTCGACGGTCCTTTTGAGCGACATCGACAAGAAAGTCTTCAAGAAGCTCGGTGTGGACCTCACCTGCGAGCCTGTCCACGAAAGGCACTGACACTTTGGATTTTTCAACGATAATGATTAACTTTAGGCTTTGAAAGCCAGTCAGACTATTCTGGCTATAGAACCAACGTTTTATTATCATATTCAAAGAAATGAGTTACTGTCCTCATTGCGGAGCGCCGGTGCAGCCGGACTCATCTTTTTGCCCAAGCTGCGGGAAACCGCTTCAATCACAGACCGGAACCGGCCAGACTTACAACGACTATCAGGTCGCCAAGGAGAAGGAGGATCGTTGGCTGATCGCCCTTGTCCTCTGCATCGTGCTTGGCGGACTGGGTGTACACAGATTCTACACCGGGAACACGACCACCGGCATCATTATGCTCCTCACTTTGGGTGGATGCGGAATCTGGGCACTCATAGACCTGATTATGATCGCCTGCAACACTTACGTTGACGGGAACGGACAGACCTTGAAATAACAAACAGCAAACATTATGAAATATTGTCCTAAATGCGGAACAGCCGTTCCTGACAACGCCTCCTTCTGTCCGAAGTGCGGCACGAACATCCCGGACACCGATTCCGGCGCCACACCGGCACAGGATCCCACTCCGGCGCCTCAGACTTTCACGCCACAGCAGCCTCCTATGGAGCCATGCCCTCCGACCTACCTCGCCCTGTCCATCATCGTGACCGTACTCTGCTGCCTTCCTTTCGGAATCGTCGGCATTGTCAAATCCAGCAACGTTTCCAAGGAATATGCAGCCGGGAACTACGCCAGGGCAAAGGATGCGAGCAAGCAGGCCAAGACCTGGAGCATAATCGGACTGTGCTGCGGCCTGTTCTGGATAATCCTCTACATCATCCTGCTGGCCTGCGGATTCATGGTCGGCCTCGCTGATCTTTAGAGTCTTCTCTGTCTTTGGCTCTCAGGCCTGTCCCATTTTTAAGATCCCTCCATCCGGAATCATCTCATCAGGCAGATGAACAAAGATTCCTACAAGAAACCAATCCTGTACATTCTGCTCACGGCAGCGTGTGTGGGATTGGTGCTTACATATTCACGTTTCAGCCCAGAAGACAGCACCTGGTTCCCAAAGTGCATATTCCTGCAACTGACAGGATTGAAATGTCCCGGCTGCGGCAGCCAGCGGGTAGTACATAGCCTGCTGAACCTCAATATTCACAAAGCCTTTGAGGCCAACGCCTTTCTTGTGCTGAGCCTCCCCTACATCGCCGCCCTCCTGGCCTCAATTCCACTAAAGTCCAGATTTCCAAAGTTCTACAACACCCTAAACAGCGTCCCCGTCATCATCACCATCGGCATCCTTGTCATAGCCTGGTGGATCACCCGCAACATCTTCGGCTGGTGATAGTCAGTTCAGAGGAAGGTAAAAGGATAATATATCGATTATGTAACCTTCAAAAAATAACCTGCATCATCTTAAGGAATCTTTTCGGTATATATCTCTTTTCTCATCAGTCATGTGCCACCGGCACACTCCTTCTTCAAAAAAAGATCTATCCTCGAAAATCTTCTCTTAATCTGAAGCAACTTATTTTTTTCATGTTACTTAAGGGAGTAACAACCGAAAATATTTCTGTTTTTTATAATCCGTATATGTTTCTTTTCGTTTTTTACATTTATTGTGCATATTATTGCTGTTCAAATGTTTGTTTAAAATTTGAACTATGTATTTCAATGAAAAGAGACAAGAGCTCGCTCCGTTCGTCAACCTGCGGAGCGACGTGGGCTTCAAGGCCGTGTTCGCGGACAGGAACAACAAGGACATCCTCATCGGGGTGCTGAACCAGATCCTGCCTCCCGAGGCGAGGATCGAGGACATCAAGGAATATTCCGACCGGGAGCAGCAACAGGATGTGATCTACGGGAAGAAGACAGTGCTCGACCTGGTCTGTGTGGACAAGGACGACAGGACGTTCATCGTGGAGATGCAGGCCTCGGAGGAGGACAGCTTCTTCGAGAGGTGCGTCTATTACGCGTCAGGACTGTACCATCTGGAACTGTCGGAGGGGGATCTGTACGGGAAGCTCCACCCAGTCTATGTGGTCTCCTTCCTGAACTATCGCCTGAGGCACGACGACGAGTCGCTCTGGGACACCGACCACCTCATCTCCTACTGGCAGTTCACGGAAAAACGCACCGGAATGGTTGCGAATCAGACAATTAGTGTTATCTTTGTGGAGATGACACTGTTCACCAAGACGCTGGAGGAGTGCGTGACGGAGTCCGACAGGCTGTTCTACATATTCAGGAACAGCGGTGGCTTCCAAAAGATTCCGGAGTGGATCGAGGAGGCCGGAGGAATCTCCAGACGGCTCGCCGAGGCGTGCGAGGTGGCGGCGTTCGACAAGGAGAAGAAACTTAAATACGAGATCGACAAGATGAACGAGAGGGACATTCTGGCGCAGCGCGTATTCGCCGAGCGCAAGGGCTTCGAGAAAGGCTATGCCGACGGAGAGGCCAAAGGAATCGCAGATGGCATGGCCCAAGGTATGGCCCAAGGTATGGCCCAAGGTATGGCCCAAGGTATGGCTGAAGGCATGGCCCAAGGTAAGGCTGAAGGTAAGGCTGAAGGAATAACCGAAGGTAAGACCGAAGTAGCCAAGGCCATGCTGGAAATCGGTATGCCGATAGGGCAGATCCTACAGTTGACCGGGCTTACCAAAGAGCAGATAGGGGCTTTAAGGTGATGTTTTTAACTGCCATTGCCAAAGAAAAAAGGCGGCCGGGGTTTCCGGTCGCCTTCTTTTGTTGGATTGACTGAATGCAGGGTTACTTCTTGAAGTACATGCTTTCTTCGTTGCTTCCGTTGTAGTTGGCCTGATAAATCACGTCATAGCTGCCTGCAATGGAAGCCTTGTCGGTTGAAGTGGCCTTCGGAATAGAGATTCCGCAGATGTAGTACTTGCCGTTACTGGTCATCTGACCCGCACCATAGTACTGGTACTTTAGGGTCTTCAGGTCTTCGCTTACCGTGAACCAGAGCCACTCGTAGTTGGAATCGGAGAATCCCTTGTCACCAGGAGCAAAGTTGTAGTTGCCCCAACCGTTTCCGCCAGAACATTCAGGAATATATGTGCAGAACTTTCCGTCTGCGGCTTTCTGGGCTGCGCGGCGGTCAAAGAACACACCGAATTTGACAGTCCTTTCATTGTAGTCAATCTCGACACAAGCGTCCAGAACCGAATCAAGATAAAGGCCCTTGATGCCAAGGTTGTTTGTGTGCTCTTTGCCAGCGGCATCCTTCAAGGTCTCTCGCTGACGTGGCTCACCGAATGTGACAACAGTTTTGTCCGCATTGGTGTCACCCTTACCCAGTGTCTTGTTAGGGTCAAATAATTTCGAGTAAAGCGTCCAGCTTCCCTTGAAGTCGTTGGCTCCGATCTGGGTGAAGATGTAGGTGTGACCGTTGTCAAGCACAACCTTTCCGACGCGTACGCTACCGGTCTTGTTCTCCCCGACTGTAAGGACACCATCTTTCACTGTGATCCACTTGCTAGCGCTCTCAACCTTCGCATAGACATCATGGACTTTATATTCCTCATCGCCGATCCAATAGTTGAACTCTTTGGCGTCAACACCCTGAACGATCTCGGTCGTCTTTCCTGCCGTGATGTTCGTGACCTCAAGCGCATTGCCGTAGGTGGTAGTCTGGATGTGGGAGATGAGGTTGGTGTTGGTGTACTCTCCACCTACAGGCCAGATGGCGACGTAAGCGGTGGAGGTGCATTTCACCGTGTCAACAATGGCAGGGACGGTGATTGCACCTTTCGTGCTTGACTTTTCAGGAGAATCAAGCATCAGTTCAATCTTGTTGTACTGTGCGTCTCCACCAAGCGTTATTGTGGTCTCGCCCTGTTTGACTCTGGTTCCCTCCGGATAAGACACCACGATCTTTGCGATACCGGTCTTGTAGGCGAGTGATACGGAGCCCTTACCTCCTGACAGGCCGCTGACAGGGGTGGAGCCAACAATCACCTGATGTGCCATGGCATCAGCAAGCGTACCTTTCTGACCGCTCAAATTCACAAATGTCGGAGCGGATCCATAGTTCACGAGATTAGTCTCGTTGTTGTCAACATAGACGAAAGCCGTTTCTGCGTCATTCGGCACGGCCACACGGTTGCTGAATGACGCGGTCTTGCCTTCTGCCGCCTCGCCTCTGAGGATCTGGGTTCTTCCCACTGAAGTACCGTCAGCCTTCGCGAAACGTATACGGAGGAAATCCTTGGCTGTGAAAGCAGTCTTCATGCCCTCACCTTGTGCGGACGGAAGGGTAGCCTCGATTGTCAAGGCCTTCACTGTAGCGTTTTCATCCTTGAACTCCTTCACATCCTCTCCCTTGTCGCAGGCTGAGAACATTGCCATTGCGGAAAGAGCGCAAGCGAATGTCAATAATATTTTTTTCATCTGAATATAATTCTAGTTGTGGATAATGACTGTTAGTTCCAGTAAGGATTGCCCTGACGCTCCTTCTGAGGAATCTCCCAAGTGAAGCCTTCGGCAGGAATCTGAGTCTCGCTCCAATGGTTCGCTCCACGGGCGTTCTGAACGCCCCAGCGCTTCTGGTTGAAGAACGCCCAATCGCCTTCTCCCCACATCTCGATGCGCCACTGAAGTTTGACCATCTCCATAACACTCTTGCCAGGCATCGTGTTGTCGCATGTCATGGCGGTGGCGCCGCTCTTTGTGCGGGCCGCAAGCAGTTTGTCAAGCAATGCCTTTGCCTGAGCGTCCTGCCCACCCTGAGCGTATGCCTCAGCGACCATCAGCAAGACGGCTGAGGAACGGAGGTATATGTTGTCGGATGTGGTAGCCTCGTTCGTGTGGTTTTTGTAACCGATAGCCGAGGATGCCGCCCATTTGAGAGACGTGTATTTCGGCATAGTGTACTGGTACCATGTCGTGTCTGCTCCGTTGTTGGTGTAAACGTGGAAATCCTCGAAATCCTCAGGGAGAATGCAAGCCTTGCGGCAGTCATCATCCGAAAGTGCGTCATAGATTCCTTTGTCCACCTGATAGTAGCCTGAAGGGCTGCGCTTGAGGGCATTGAGACCTGCGTTAGTCCAGAAGATGTTGGATGAGCCTCTGGCACCGCCGAAAATCGCCTCTGGATTCTTCTCCAGATTGTAGAAGGCGTTCTGTGTGGCGTTGAAGTCGGATCCGTTCCAAGAGGTTCCCTGAGGCAGGGATGCGGTGACACCAGCGCGAGAGTTCACAGAGGCCAACAAGCTTGCCTTCATACCATAATCTTCTGCGTTGATCAGGTTAGGGAAATGGCTGAGGAGGTCATTCCCCGCCTCTATCACGGTCTTCCAGTCCTTGCTGTCGAGGGCGGCGCGACAACGGTAGTACTGTGCCACGGCACAGTCTATGTCGTAGATCTGGGCAGCCTCGTTACCGATGGTATAGCCTTTCTCTCCGAGCGTGGAATCGTGGAAAAGATCCACTGCCTCCTTGAGCGTAGTGTTGATCCAACTCCAGGTCTCGGCGACCGAAAGCGGAGCCTTGGCGGCATTATAGGTGTAGGCATCGTAGATCGGCCAGCCCTGCTTTGTAGTGGAGGTTACATCCTGAAGGTCTGTGTAGCGCTCCATCAGCATCATGTAGCAGATAGCCTTCATTGTCAGTGCCTGGGCGCGGCTGGAACCCATTCTTGGATACTTCTCGACACGCTCCTCGGTAAGGAAGTCAAGCGCCTTGAGTGCGGGTCCGAGCTTGAGTACAGGGGCGAGATAGTAGCCATAGTTCTGGATCTCCTGATCTGTTCTCCAATAAGTGTTGTTTGCAAGATTCTGATACCAAGTCGAGTATGTTCCTTGATTCAGTCTATCTCCTTCAACCACATCGCCAGACTGGCAGAAACGGCGAAACTCAAAATTGGATTCGTAAGCGGAAGCGTTGGAATAGCCACCGGCGATCGCAGCGTTGTAGATGTTGATGTAACCCGGCAGAGAACCAACGAGACCTGTCAGAACCTGCTGCTCAGCTTCCTCGCTTCCATTGATGAATTCTGCCATCTCATCATCCGTGAAATAGTTCGGATTGTTGACATCCAGCAGTGAGGTGCAGGATGAAAAGCTCAAGCCAAGGATCGCGGCAGCCAAAAGACTTTTATATGTTTTCATATTTATTCGCGTTTAATTTTAGAAATCAAGATTCAAACCGATGGTGAGAGTCTGCATCTGTGGGTAGATGAAGGTGTCAACCTCTTTTCCTCCGATTGTTGAGAAAGTAGGATCCACACCTTTCTGCTGAGAGAAAATCAACACGTTGTCAGCTGAGACGAACGCACGGAGGGCACTGATGTTGACTTTTTTTGTGAGTTTCTTAGGCAGGGTGTAGCCGATGGTCACGTTCTTCACACGGAAGTAGCTTGCGTCAAAGAGGCTCATGTCTGTGTAGTTGTGAGAGCCTGGCAGCAAAGATCCATCAAGATAGTAACTACTTGCGCCTGAACTTGGGAACCACTGCATAGGGTAATAGGCACTGGTGTTGTCCGGATTCCAGGTGTTGCCCACGAGATCCTTTGAGACAGGAATACGCTGTCTGCCCATAGATGAGCCGCGGAACAGATGCTGGGAGTACTCCATAGAGAAGAACTTGCCTCCGATCTGGTAAGCGGAAACGACGCTGAAATCGAAATCTTTCCATTTCAGGCTGAGGGTAAGACCTCCGATCCAATCAGGAGTGGCTGATCCTACCTCGTAGTAAGATGCGTCTGCCGCCACGTCTGTCTTGACATTGTCACCCACCTTATAGTTGGCGTAACGTCCTCCGTGCTCGTAGACACCTGTGGTCTCGTTCATATTCACATCATAGTAAGTGACTCTGTGCCAATAAAGCGGAAGACCGGATTTTTCGTCCACACCGGCATATTTAGGCATATAGAGGTTGAAAAGATCCTTCCCTTCTCCACGGAGGTAGAATATTCCTCGTCCGGCGTGGCTTGCAGTTCCGGCCTGCGCCATATCCTCAGTCGCGACGGTCCAGCAGCCCTTAGGGAGATCCATGGTCTCGTCGTAGTTCGGAATCTGGTCGGCAGGAACGCTCAGAAGCGTGGTGCGGTAGTGTGTTCCGTTGATGCCAACGCTGAGGGTGAGATCTTTCTTGCGGATGATGTCAGCGTCGAGTTCTATCTCGAATCCTCTGTTGCGGACCTTGGCAGCGTTTCCAAGAACGGTGGTGTAGCCGGCGCTGGCGAGAGGGGAGACTGACTGATTGAAGAGAGAGTTGACAGTCTTGTGGTCATAGAAGTCAAGCGCACCGGTGATGCGGCTCCTCAGGACACTGAAGTCAAGGCCGAGGTCAAACTGGTGGATGTTCTCCCAAGTCAGGTCGGAACGAACCAAGTCGTTGCCGGTTCTGATGGCGGTTGAGGCAGGAACGCCGGTACCGCTTGAGCTTGTCTGCCACGTGGCGACAGCGTAGTACCAGTAGTGGTTGAGATAATAAGAGGTAAGACCATTGGAGTTACCCGTCACACCATAGCTGGCGCGCAGCTTGGCGTTGTCAAGCCATGTCTTCATCTCCTTAAGGAAGCTTTCCTCTGAGAAACGCCAACCGGCTCCGACTGACCAGAATGTACCCCAGCGGTTGTCCTTTGTGAACTTGGAGGCGGCATCACGCCTGAGGGATCCAGACAGATAATATTTGCTGTCGTAGTTGTAGTTGAAACGGCTCAGGTAAGACTCTGTCCTGTAGATGTTTGTACTGAAGCCAGGGGTAGTGGAGTTCTCACCACCAGCGTTGACATAGCGGCCGATGAAGTTTCCGGCGATGGCATAACCCGGAATCAGCTCGTAACCAGTGCCGAAATTGAGGTCATCCCTGTTCAGATCCTCATACTCGTGACCTAGCATAGCGTCAACGTGATGCTTGTCGAAGTCCTGATTATAGGTAAGGATCTGCTGGGTGTTGATGATTCGGCGCTGGTAGGTCTTGATACCGAATCCTCCGTTAGGAGTTCCGCGGCCCGCGACACTGTTCACGTACATCGTACGTTTCCAGTGTGACTCGTCCATATTGAAGTTCACGTTGAAGTTGAAATACTTCAGGAAATTGACATCGGCGAACAGACGGGTTGTCCATGTTGAGATGTCCTGACGCTCGATGTTGGTCTCGGCGATGTACTTGAAGTCACTGCCATAAGGACTTGTGGCGACACCGAGCGGTGAATACGAGGCGTTCTTGGTGTTCAGAATCTTGTCACCGTTGGCATCGAGAACATAGTCACCGTTCTTGTCAATGGTGTAGACTGGCTCGATTGGCTGCCATCCTTTGACGTGAAGCATGGCGTTGCCATACGCTCCACCGATCTGACGGGAGCCCCACTTACCGGCCTGAGCTCTGGTGCTGGTCTTTGAATAGCCGACATTGGCGCCGATCTTCAGCCACTTGAGAGCCTGGGCATCGACATTCATACGTCCGCTGTAACGCTTGTACGAGCTCGCAATCAAGAATGAAGGCTCGTCCTGATAACCTAGGGAAGCGTAGTAGTGGATCTTGTCTGATCCGCCGCTGGCCGAAAGGTTATATTCCTGACGGAAAGCTTTTTTGAACATAATGTCAGCTGCGTCACCATTGTAGAGCAGCCTTGCGTCCTTGTTGATTTTTCCGGTTACTGGATCGACAAGGTAAGCACCACTCATAGTCGCGGATGCGTTCGAGCCGGATCCCGTAGGCGTGTAGATCGCCCCAGGAACATTGTAGGCCATATTGTTGCCGAGTGCGTTCTTCTGGAACTGGGTCTCGCTTCCGTTGTAGTCGAACAGGTGCTGGCTGGCAAATAGCCTTGCCTCCTCGTCTGTGTGGTTCGGAGTGGCGATGTTTGTGTAGTAGTTGCCGTTCGCATCAACTCCAGGAAGACCGGTTCCGTTCACGCCGTAACGGTAAGAGTTGTAGATTGACTGCCAGGCATATTCATAATACTCAGCGGCGGTGTCGATCGAGTTGACGTTGTAGTTTCCGATGGAGTTCCATCCCCAGCGGCTCTGGAAGGAGATCTTTGACTTGCCTTCGGAGCCTCTCTTGGTGGTGATGAGGATGACACCGTTACCCGCTCTTGATCCGTAAAGAGCGGTTGACGCCGCATCCTTGAGGACAGTCACGGAAGCTATGTCGTTAGGGTCCAACTGGGAAAGAGGGTTCTCATAAGTGGAGTTGGTCTGCTGGGCCACACCGTCGATCACAACGAGGGCGGCGGCAGAGGCTCCGTTGGTGGAGCTGACACCACGCAGACGGATAGCCATGTCATAACCAGGCTGGCCATCGACCATTGAGACCTGAAGGCCTGGAGCGGCTCCTTCCAGTGCTCTGGAGACCGTGGTCGTGTTCTGAATGGCGACGATGTCTGACTTCACATCGGTGATGGAACCGGTCACATCTTTCTTTTTCTGAGTACCGTAGGCGACAACAACAACCTCATCGAGGAATCTATTGTCACTTTGAAGGACCACATTGATTACGGATGAGGTTCCTACTTTGACCTCTTGTGTGCTATAACCAATGCTGGAGAAGACGAGGATAGAGCCCTGCTTCACGTGAGGCAGGCTGTAGTTACCATCCAAGTCTGTCATTGTGCCGGTCGTGGTGCCCTTTATGAGGACATTAGCGCCGACACAAGGCTCCCCAGCCTCGTCCGTGACCTTTCCGGACACGGCGGACTGGGCGAACGCCTGCACCCCAATAAGCAGAAGCGCAAGCAAAGCTGTGAAAAAACGTTTACCCATAAACTGTTATTTTAAAAATAATGGTTTTGTGATTTTCTCAATCAGTCTTGTCAAGTGGATTGCAACAGTGTCACGAATATGCGGGGACATATTGCCGGACAAGCCGGCGGCAGCGTAAAACGGCAGAAGCAAGTACGAGTATGGTCATAGTTTACCTTGTGCTATTATTCTGTGACATTTAAACCAAAAACATTGGCAAAAGTAAGGAATATTATCCCCCGCTTTTTTGAAATATTGATAAAAATACTTTGAAATTTGATTTATACCTAAAATTTTACGCAAACCTTTTCGCAAAACAGCGCAAAATGGGTTCGTAATGTGAAATTTATGACCAAAATCATACTGCGGTCTCATAATTTGTCAATCTACTGATTTGATAAAAATCCGATTGAAAATCAGGACACGACACAGGAGGGCAGGAACATTTTTCAAAGTACTTTCACCAAAAATTTTCCGATATATTCTACTATTAGTTTTATATTTGCGCTTTATGTACAATATTTATGATTTTGTGATTTTGCTAAATCAGTAGTTTAACAAAACCATTATAAAAAGCAGTTATGGGTAAACGATTAATTACGACTCTGCTTGTGCTCCTGACAATCGGGGCGCAGGCATTCGCCCAGTCGTCTGTCTCCGGTAAGGTCACGGACAAGACTGGTGATCCACTCGTAGGTGTGAATGTCCTCGTCAAGGGGACGACCACCGGAACTATGACAGAACTTGATGGTTCCTGGAGCCTCCCGGATGTGAAGTCCGGCGCAGTTCTGGTCTTCTCATCCATCGGCTACGCCACACAGGAAGTAACTGTTGGCTCACAGAAGCTCATCAATGTCGTTCTGACCGATGATTCCAACTTTCTCGACGAGGTTGTCGTCGTAGGTTACGGCACAGCCCGCAAGAAGGACGTGTCCGGAGCCATCGCAAGCGTCAACTACGGAAGCAACAAGGACATCGCCAACCTGCCTAACCCTAACGCATTCGTGGCGTTGTCAAGTAAGGTCGCCGGTCTCCACTACCTTCCTACGAACTCTGCTTCGGGAAGCAACCTCAGCACGATGACCCTTCGTGGACGTAACACGATCCCTTCAAGCACATCAGCAAATGCTGAAAGCACCAACGCCCCGATGATCATTGTCGACGGAGCGATCTTCTACGGTTCCATTCAGGAGATCCAGACCAACGACATCCAGAGCATCGACGTGATGAAGGACGCTTCCTCAGCGGCCATCTACGGATCCCGCGCCGCCAACGGTGTGATCGTCATCACGACCAAGAGCGGACGCTCCGACAAGCCGACCGTCAACTTCAACGCCGACCTTAAGTTCAACAGATGGGGACGCAGACCACAGATGCAGACCGATGACCAGACTTTCATCGAGCATCGTTTCCTTGCGATGAAAGCCGTCGGCAAGGTCACCGATGAGGATCAGGCTCTCCCTGGAACGGTGTTCTCAGAGCGCGAGCTTGAGGTCTACAACAGCGGAAAGAAAGTGGACTGGTTCGACGAGATCTCACAGAGCGCTCCTTCACAGAGCTACAGCCTGAGCATCTCAGGAAGGAAGAACGCCACATCCTACTACATCTCCGGCGGCTATGACAGGACCAGAGGTGTGCTCAAGGGCGACAACTACCGCAAGTTCAACGTGATGTCCAAGGTGGACACCAAGGTGGCCGACTGGCTCACCGTAGGTCTCACAGGACGTTACCTCGGAGCCAAGAGCTGGGGATGCACCCCTTCGATGCAGTCCGCGACCTGGATGAGTCCATATTCCTACACCCACGCCAACATCGCCGGCTACGAGGACTGGATCAACTCCAACCCTACAGGCGAGGACAAGGTCAACCCGCTCTGGGGACGCGAGAACGCCAGCTACCTTTGGACTGACAACCAGACCGTCAACTACAACATCGGCGGAGTGGCTTATGCCCAGATCGACTTCCCGTTCCTTCCAGGACTGCAGTACAAGCTGACCCTCAATGCCCAGCGCAACACCTCACAGCAGGATCTGTTCAACAACCCTCAGCTCTACCTTGACACGAGAGTGGAGAGCGACCTTGCCAATCCTTATAAATATGTCGGAAGCGCCAAAGGTTATGTTCGCGACTACCACACGTCAAACTGGAACATCGACAACATTCTCACCTACACGACCGACATCAAGCAGCACCACTTCGACGCTCTTGTAGGTTACACACGCGAGGCCTACAACCAGGAAGCCATCAGGATCGACTTCAGCGAATTCGACATTCCTGCCGCCGCTGACCTCGGAACCTATGGTCTGGATCTGTCCAACGCCAGCAATCTGCAGGCCGCCCGTCAGAGAACCAGCTGGCAGAGAATCTCCTATCTTGGCAGAATCAACTACAACTACGCCAACCGCTACTACCTGACAGGTAACTACCGTCGTGACGGTTACTCAGCCTTCGCTGACGGGAACAAGTGGGGTGACTTCTTCGGAGCGTCTGCCGCCTGGACTCTCAGCAACGAGAACTTTATGAAAGATGTAAGCTGGCTCGACTTCCTGAAACTCCGTCTTTCCTGGGGTCAGAACGGATCCAGCGCCGTGGCCGCCTACTCCACCATCGCCGGAATCAACAAGACCTACACATGGATCGGAGAGCAGAGCGTCTACGCCCTCTATGTCAACGGACTTGAGAACAAGAGCCTTACCTGGGCCACCACTTCCAAGTGGAACCTCGGATTTGACTTCGCTGTCCTCGGCTCAAGACTTGACGGTACAGTCGATGTCTACACTTCAGCGACCACAGACCAGCTCCTCAACAGGTCAATCCCTTACGTCGCAGGATTCCCTTCAGTGGACGCCAACGCCGGCAAGGTGACCAACAGAGGTGTCGAGATCACTCTCCATTCTGTCAACCTCAACGGTGACGGCGTGAACACGCTGAACTGGGAGAGCAACCTCACCTTCGACCTCAACCGCAACAAGATCGTGAAGCTGTTCGACGACAACAACAACATTGATGTCGCCGGTGTCACAAAGACAGGCTACGACTCAAATTACGCCCTGATGCCAGGACACTCTATCACCTCCGCCTGGGACTACAAGCTTCTTGGAATCTTCCAGAGCAAGGAGGAGATCGAAAACTACAAGAGTTCAGACGGAACAGTGATTATGCCTGACGCGCAGCCTGGTGACCTCAAGTTCGCGGACATCGACGATGACGGAAAGATCACCACAGCCGACAAGGACTGGATCGGAGATATGGATCCTCTCTTCACCGTCAACTTTGGCAACACCTTCAGCTGGAAGAATTTCTCTCTCTACTTCAGTTTCCGCTGGATGCAGGGCAACGACAAGCACTTCCTCGGCTACGATCCTAACGGCTTCGGCATCGGAACTACCGACAACCAGCTTGACATCAACCCTTGGACTGAGGAAAACCACTCCGACAAGTATCCGAGATACGGCTACGGCAACCCTTATGGCTACAACTACTGGAATCAGCGCAGCTTCCTGAAGCTGAAGGATCTCACTCTGTCCTACAACTTCAACACGAAGCTTCTCCGTAAGGCGAAGATCCAGGGTCTGCGTCTCTACGTTTCAGCCACCGACCTCTTCACCATCACAGGATGGTCAGGTCTTGATCCTGAGAACGGAGGAACTGTCGCCGCTGATATGTCAAGTACACGTTACGGCTCGACACCTACCTACAAGACAGTATCCCTCGGAGCCAACATCACATTTTAATCAGAAAGCGTTATGAAGATTAGAAAATATATTCTTGCGACAGCGGCCGCCATCGCGACGCTCGCTGTGACGGGTTGCGAGAGCGACAAGAATTTCCTTGAGGAAAAGTCCTACACTCTCAACACGAAGACTTTCTACAACAGCCCTGCCGACGTTGAGCTCGCCATCAACTATGGCTACGCCAGAGTGCAGTACCTTCTGCTTGGAGTAATGCACAACTCTTGCTCTTGGCTGCTAATGGGTTGCGGCCTTGACACGTTCACCACCACCAACAACAATGGAATCGGCGGTGGCAACTGGGACAACGGCTACAATGGCAATGATGGTTTTATTGATCACTGGTTCAGGAACCAGTACTACGTCATCTATGACATGAACAAGGTGATCCAGACCATCAACACCAAGGAACTCAACTGGAACAACGACGCCCAGAAGAACGAGTGCCTCGCTGAGGCAAGATTCCTCAGAGGCTGGTTCTACCGCAACCTTGCCGGTCTCTACGGTGGAGTGCCTGTCGTGACAGAGCCTACCGAGGAACTTTGTCTTGACTTCCCGAGAAACACCCGTACAGAGGTTTGGGAGCAGTGCTACGAGGACTTCAAGTTCGCGAGCGAGAATCTGCCTCAGGCCGCCTCAGCGACAGGCCGCGCCACCAAAGCAGCGGCTGACCACTACCTCGCCGAGATCTGCAACACTCTCGGAAAATTCGACGAGGCGATCCAGGCCGCCACAAGAGTGATCAGCGGAGCCGACGGTGACTACCACCTTATGACAGCCCGCTACGGACAGCGCAAGGATGAGTCAACCGACCGTTACGGCCACTCACTCAACCCTTACTGGGATCTCTTCCAGATTGGCAACCAGAACTTTGAGGACGGCAACAACGAGGCCATCTGGGTAGCTCAGTTCAACTACGGTACCTACAGCACCGGTGGTGGCGGAAACTCTTGGTGGAGATGCCGTTACAACCAGGCAGAGGCTGCGATCAACTCCAACTGGATCCGCTCCAACAACACCCGCAAGACCATCGACGGCAAGGAGAATGTAAGAATATTCGGTGACGGCGGCTTCTATTTCGCCGACGGAAAGACCGAGGCAAGCTCCGCCCGTCCTGACTCAATCGGAACAATCGGAGTCTACGGCCCGGCTATGCGTCCTACAAACTTCTTCATCTACAATGTATGGAACGACAAGAATGATTTCCGTGGATCAGAGACCATGATCCAGCACAACGTTTGGCAGCCAAGCGGCGAAAAAACATGGCCTCAGGCCATCGCCGACGTCGCAAGACTGTACCCGTCCTACACGCTTACTCCTGCCGACACTGTAGGCTACTGGCCACGCCTTTGGAAGTTCTCGACTGACAAGCGCGGAACAGAGTCTTCAGGACCGACATGGCAGCAGTACAACTGCGATTGGTATATCGCCCGTGTGGCAGAGACCTACCTGCTTCGCGCCGAGGCTTACCTTGGCAAGGGTGACAAGGTCAACGCCGCCAACGACATCAACGCCCTCAGGAAACGCGCCGGAGCAGCTGACTGCTCAGCCTCCGATGTCACCCTCGACTACATCCTCGACGAACGCGCCCGTGAACTCTTCGGTGAAGAGCATCGCCGCGTGACACTCTCTCGTCTGTCCAACAACCCTAACCTCGCTTCCCTCAACTACGGCAATGTCCTTGTCAACAGAGTTAAGAAGTACGGTTGGAACTACCCTAACTCGACAGACGGAATCGTTCGTCCTAACATCCACGACTACGACTATGTGTTCCCGCTTCCTAACGGATTCATCCAGTCCAACACCGGAAGCCAGATCCCTCAGAACATCGGTTGGGACAACGGTACCTACGACAACAGCAAGTAGTCTGACTGCTTGACAGACACGATAAGCGCTGGCTCAAGGGCCAGCGCTTTTATTATATTAAGAAACAACTATTTACGAAAAATTACATCCGTACCGGGCGTGTCTCGTAGGGCGGTGGCGATGTCGTGGGGATTGACTGTGGCCTTGCGTTCCATCAGTTCGGGAAGGTTGTAGGAATTCATCTGGGACTCGTAGTACTCCAGAGGGTCTCTCTGAGGGAGAAGGAAAGGTTTGGAAGCCTTGCCGTCACCGTCGATGTGGCAGATGAAAGGCCTTGTGTGAAGGCCGTCCAGACGACGGCTGCTGAAGACCAGCCAACGGCTGTTGCCGCTCCACGAATGGTAGCTGTCCACATCGTCGGAATTGGCTGCGTCAAGCGGGAATATCTCACCGGACGAAAGATCCGCGGCCCAGAGGTCGGCGTCCTTGTGCCAGATTGAGAAGTTGCCATATTCACAAAGAGTGAAGACAAGGAATCTGCCGTCAGGGGATATTCTTGGAAATGAGACGCTTCTGTCGTTCGCCGCTCCGTTGTAGAGCGTGTCCACCGCATCGCCGAACGTGGCGCTCTCGGGGTCGAAGTCAATGCGGCAGAGGCTGTACTTGACTTTTGAATATTCATCTGGCATCGGCGAGACCGCCTTGGCAGAGCAGAAGTAAAGGCTACGTCCGTCTGGCGAGAAGGTCGGGAAGGTCTCGAACGAGTCCTCAGAGCGGGTCAGCGCCGACCAGAAGATCTCGTGGCTCTCCACGTCATAGACTACCACGTCAGATTCGGAGTCATAGACCTCGATGCGGTTCTCATTGTGGCTGAAGAAGTTCTGGTTCGTCTTGTTGACCGAGAAAGCGACATATTTCCCCGAAGGATGCCAGTAGGGGTAGACAAGGGCACTGATGGTGGAATCGGTCTTGGTGTTCAGTTTCTCGACCTTGTCATTCAGGATCATCGCTGTCCCGCCGAACTCGGATCTCGCATGGAAAAGCATTCTGGAGGGATCCCTCTGGCAATAGGTGTGACAGTTGACGCAGTTGCCTCCGGTCAGCGAATTTTCGAAAACAGCGGTCTGTGAATATGTCTCCAGACACCTCTGGTAAATCCCCATCTTCTTCCAAGCCTGATAGCCGGGAGGGATGAGCCTGTAGGAGAGGTACGGATCGATCTCGTCCGGCGACACGCTGATTGTGAACGGCTTGAGCGACACCCACTTCTCCCCTCTCTTGACTGCGACGGTGAGTGTGATGTCATCCCCCGAGTTCTCGGCCATAAGACTTTTCCAGGTCCTCGAAGGGAAAGAGAAAAGGCCTTCCTTTCCCTTTATCTGACGGTCTCCGGACTTGCCGCTGACAATCAAAACCGCCGGCTCGTCCGAACCGACATAAGAGAAATTAAGAGGAGCGATGTTGACAGGAACTGTCACCCCGGCGTAGTCCGGAAAGATTTCCGGAGTGTCCTCAGATGTTTCGGAAACGCTGACTTTTCTGCCGCAAGAAACGACAAGAAGCAATGTCAGAGCCAATGATGTCAAACGTATGGTTTTCATTAGTTTTCAGAGATTTGAGTGAACAGAAGATAGTACCAGAACGTGTTCCTGAAAGAAGACAGAGAGGATTTCGGATCAGAACTCCGCAAGGCTTTGCCGTACCTCTCCTTGAAGGATTGAAATCCGGCAAGGCTTTCTGAGGTGACTCCGTGCGCCAGACACCAGTCTAAATTATAGGACTGACGACGCGCGACCTCCTCGGCAGGCATTCCGTGGCTGGCGGCGAAGTCCACATCCATCGTCCCGTAATAGTCCGAATAGAAAAGCAGACATTCCTGAACCGGAGCCGGAAGCTCACGCAGCGCCGGATCTCCGTAATGCTTCGCCACAAACTCCACGACATTGTCCATATCCTTGGCCAGCAGGAGATAAGAGAGAGCATATTCCATCGCCATCCGGTCAGACGGATTGGCATCGACTATTCTGAACAGGTCGTCCATCGGGTTGGTGTAGAGCACGAAAGCGTCCTCGCACTGAAGATCACGCCTTCCGTTTCCGAGCAGCTCATCATTCATAACCGCCTCGTCATCACCTAAGAAACGTCTCTGAGAAGTTGCCCATTCGGAATGTCCCAATGACTTTTCCATCAGCCTTATGTACTTCCCCGCCGTGGCATACGACCCTCTCATCAGGTCTATCTGAAGCACCATCCGCAGCATCGACGGGACGTGGTCTCCAAAGGCTTGGTCGGCGTTGAAGGCCGTGCTCTGCGCCGCCGCCATATTCCCCATCGCAAAGAGTACCCTGCTGAGCCTCAGCAAGTCGATGTCGTTCTGGGATTTCACGTCGCAGATCAGCGAAAGCGGCCCGTTCTGACGGTACTTGAAAAGATCCTCGACAAGGAACCCCTTTCGAGCCAATGCGAGATTCCTGTAATTAGCCTCGGCTTGCGACCGTACGTCATTACCGTACAGTTTGAGGATTCTGTCCCAGTCCTCGTTCGTGGCAAGGCACTCCAGCCTGTAGAGCCTCGTCTTCGCGTCAGACTTGTAAGCGTCGGTGAACGACACGAGCGACAAGATGACCACAACCGCGCACAGAACGCTCACACCGACCTTCGCCACGCCCCCCTTCACTATGATCCTGCGGGAAACGGCGGCGATGAATATGCACACGGACAGCATCACCCAGCTGACGAACTGAATCTCCGGCATCTTCAGGATGTCTAATTCGTAGTACATCCTCGGCGTGAACGCGTCAAGAATGGTGGCGATCTGCCCAGAGTGAATCATCAAAAGTCCAAGAGCGATGTTCAGCACGGGATAAACAACTGAGAGCAAAGCGTTTCTGCGTTTTACGAATATATCGAACAGCAGCGCCCGCACGGCGAACAGCAGAGCCACCGACCCTGCTAAAAAGAAAAGCCCGACCGTCATAGCGCAGCCCGCTATCAGCGGGACACGGTCGCTTTTGATCTTGGAATATTCCATCAGGCAGAAGACCGCCGCGACGTAGGCGATAAGCCCTTGATAAAAACTGTAGTAGTCCAGCAACGACACCGCTAAGAACACCGACGGCAACAGACATAGCGGGAATATTCCCCACACCACCGGCCTCCGAGATTCCCCCTCCGGTCGCTGTGGTTCGACCGGTGAGCCTGTCGAACCACACCAACCTGTCGAAGCGACTGAGCCTGCCCAAGCGCCCCGTCTCCATATTCAGCAAATCGTCCCCCCGTACAGGCGGTCCGCTCCATTATCCTCCAGACCATCCAGGCGTTCAGCCCAAGTGTCACAAGCGTGACCGCAGGCCCGACCCAGCCAACAGTGAAGAACTGCACTAAAAACTTAGCGATAAGTTCCGCAAGCCCCCCAGGATGAAGCAGAATGCCTTTGATGTACGTCCAGTCAAAGAGAAACATCTCCTGATGCCCTCTGAAAAGCAGCACCCACTTCTGAGAGGAGCAAAAGTAGAAGGCGAAAAAGGCCGCGCAGACAAAGCCTACGAGCGCAAGAATGAGATTGTTATACTTAACCCGCTTCATACTCCGGTGATAAATGATCCAAGGAGTACAAAGATAATGATTTTACAGTTACAATCGGCCTACGAAAAGCGTGAACCAACCGTCCAGACAGACCTTAAACTATGCGCCCGACTCCCTCCAGTTCTAAAAGCAGTTCCGGACGGCACACATCGGCCACGAGAAAATGCGTCGGAACATCCTTGAAATGATCCGAGAACACACCCTTGACGCATTTCAAATCCTCCGGACGGCGAACATAGACCCGAATCATCTCAAAGTCAAAAGCTTCACATCCAGAGGCGATGTTCTCCGGAGACACTAAACTCTCCACGACATCAATCGCCCCGTGAGCCTGCGCCACAGGATCCTCGGAGAAATCGCTGCTTTCCCCCCTTATCGCCGCGGTCCCCGACACGAACATCACATTCCCAAGAAGCCTTCCCCTCTCAAACTTAGGGGTGGTGCGGACACTTTCCTTCCCGGAGGCAAGAACCTTTTCTGAATATCTGTGAGCGGGAATCTGCAACGGGTTGTCAACAGGCTTGGACACCCCATCGAATCCCTTCACCGCATACACAGAAACCATAACCCCTCCGGCGTCACAGCCTATCCCTGTCGCCGCCGGGTACCCGTCCGACCAATCGGCTCCGGCATAGAAAGCGGATCTCGCATCATTGAACAACTGATAGTTCTGAACTCCCCCGTTCACGGCGGTGATGCTCTCGATGTAGTTCCATTGGCGGACGATTTGCGAGACCGCAAAGCCCTCGGTGTCAAGTACATCCTTGATTCGGGCGAACACCTTGCGGGATTGCTCCCCGGTGTCTGCGGCCAACGGGAAACCAATGGCCCCGGTAAGAAGCTCGGAGCATTCTCCGGAGCGAATGACAAGATAGTCACCGTGCCTTTCGACCTCCCCGACATCCTTCAAGTAAACAACCTCGGCCACAAGCCGGCCTTCCATCGGCCTCTGCGCCACAAGGCTGACCAGCGGACATTCCGGAAACGCTGCGGATGTCATAGAACGAAGAATCCTGTCACACGACAGGTAGGCCTCCGTCCCCGAGGCGGCGAAGAAGTAGACGACACTGACAGGGACATATTCATTGCCGATCCTGCCGAGAACATCGCCGCACTGGCGCTCCAGACTTCCTTCCTCAGAAGAGGTGATTATTCTTGTGAACTTTTCAGTCATTGAGTGATGTTTTGCTCCGCAGGCAAATTTCGGCATTTTCTATGGAATTATGCCAAAAATAAAACCCTATGCGACAGAAAAAACGATTATCTTTGTAAGATTGAAATAAAACCACAACGACGAATGAAGAAAATTCTGCTTGCCGTCGCCTGTTTTGCGATGACACTTCTCGCCCAGGCGAATCCGACGCACAAAGTGAAGATCAACGATGGCCTCACGGTCAGTGTGGAGGCATGCTCCGAGAGCATATTCAGGATCAAGGTGTCTCCGAGGAAGGATTTCACCGAGTCCCTGATGGAGCGCTACGAGCTCATCAAGACCGACTGGAGTGAAGTCAAGACCGACATTTCCGACAAGGGAGGAGTCTGGACGCTGAAGACTCCGGAATATTCATTGGCCATCAACAAGAAGACGGGAGTGATGACCGTGAAGGACTCCAAAGGCGGGAAGGTGATCCGCGAGGTGAGGTTCCTGCCTGAGAAGGAAGGGCTTTGCGGGGAGATGAGGTCATTCATCAACGAGAAATACGCCGATCTGAAGGTCGCTGACAACGGCGGAGGCATCATCGGCGACGACAACGGGAAATTCGGAGAGGTTGACAAGCACGAGATTCCGGCGGCGGACGCGGTCAGCATCCTCAGCTTCAGCATGGAGGACGGCGAGCGCTTCTACGGCGGCGGCAG
>OJMO01000501.1_pt1 | contig 28214 bp, 20 predicted proteins | sample 1597241 | NCBI WGS metagenome assembly OJMO01 (sample SAMEA2452129, study PRJEB22498) | human gut metagenome | biome: human feces; feature: human gut; material: feces | place: Australia | collected 2012 | reverse complement strand
TTTATACTTACGAAGCCCTTTGCAACCTGCAGGAGAACACATGAAGTATTGAAACCATATACTGTATGAGTTCTCCATCTAATTTCTAATCTAATTATAGTACAAATGGAAAATCCATGCACAAAGTTTGACTTCATGAACGCCGATTTATAGGCGTTAATAAAATTTAATTTTCACTAACCTGTGGTTTGTGGGTATTTAAATTATGGCTTTGATTTTTTTGTTCCATTACTTCATCTAATAAATCGTTACACAGTTTCCATAATTTTCAATGCACTGTCTACAATAATTCCTTTTGCATTACAGAACTATCTTAACATGCAACTTGATCTAGTAAATGCTAATTATAAGTATAATAATGCCTATTAGTTTGGGTTCGGTTTGCCTTTAAAGTTACTTCTCAATCTCAACGTTATATTATCTTAACAGATACGCCTAAAAGTTCAGTAAAATCATTTGGCTTATGATTTGTGATATTTGATGAGTTCATTTTAACGCTCTCCTTTGAGGGGATTTGAACACATTTAATCACAATAGTCGATATATTTAGTTACTTATATTTTCCTCCTTTTTAGCTAATAAAAAAGTGTGCAGTGATCCCATAAGCTGGACTTACGCGATTCGCTACACACTTTTTTAATCTATATAAATAAAAAAACGAGTTCATAAACTGGATTTACGCAGAAATGCTACTCGTTCGTTTGTTATTATATTTCTAGATTTTTTTAAAGTCAAACGAAAATTTTACCTTAACTGTAAGTTATAAGGAACTATAGAAAAAGAAGTCCCTGAGTACAAGGACTTCTCATATAGCATGTTTTATTACTTAGAAATAATTTCTACACCATCTTCTGTTACTAGAAGAGTATGTTCCCATTGTGCTGATAGTTTTCCATCATCTGTATAAACAGTCCAGTCATTATCAGTACCTAGATGGATATGACGTGTTCCCTGGTTAATCATTGGTTCAATCGTAAATACCATTCCAGGAACTATTAATACTGTCTTTTCTTTTGGTGTATAATGATATACATAAGGATCCTCATGCATGGCTTTTCCAATACCATGACCACAGAACTCTTCTACAACACTATAGCCATTGGCATGGGCATGCTTTTCAATTGCTGTACCAATATCAGCAATAGTACTTTCCCAAGGCCTCACAGCCTTCATACCTTCTTCAAGACATTCTTTAGTCACTTTTACTAGACGCTGTGCCTCTTCTGAAACATGACCTAGCATAAACATTCTTGAAGCATCTGCATAATAGCCATTCACTCCAGTTGTCGCATCCACATTAATGATATCCCCATCCTGAAGTACATAATCTCCAGGAATACCATGACATACTTCATCATTGACAGAAGTACAGATACTCTTAGGATATCCTTCATAATTTAAATCTGCAGAATAACCTCCATGACTTGAAGTATAAGCTACAGCCATATCATCAATATCCTGTGTTGTCATACCAATCTGAATATGTTCTTCAATATAGTCTAATAAACCATTATTGACAACAGCTGCTCTTTTAATAGCTTCAATCTGCTTCTCATTCTTAATCATTTTATGATTAGGAATAAGATAACCATGTTTTTTATATTGTTTAAGCTTTTTATCAAAAGCTTCATGACAATCATGATAGTCTAACTGACTACCACACCAGCATTTTCTTTTCATTGCTTTACCTTCTTTCTTTACAAAGTATACACCATTTTTTTAAAAATTACATTGAAAGTTAGTTATATATAACAAGGAGTACACAAATGATTTATTATTTTACAGGAACAGGCAATAGTCGATATATTGCAAGAGAACTACATCAACAATTAAATGAAGATTATATAAGTGTGAATACGCTTATTAGAAATAATGACCATAGCTTACAGAATATCCAAGGAACATTGGTATTTGTCGTACCTACTTATGCCTGGAGAATACCTCGTATTGTCGAAGAATGGATTCGTTTGACAGCTTTTAAGGATGTTGAAGAAGTTTATTTTGTGATGGATTGTGGGGGAAATATAGGCAATGCAGGTTATTATAATAGAAAACTATGTGAGAAGAAGGGGTTCAACTATAGAGGTACAATGGAAATCATTATGCCAGAAAACTATCTCGCAATGTTTAATACACCAGAAGATGATGAAGCCAAAAAGATTGTTAAACAGGCAGATCCTATTATTAAAGAAGCAGTTTCCTATATCCATCAGCATTTACCTTTTCCTGGTATGTCATTACAATTGAAAGACAAGTTCCAATCTTCTATTGTGAATACAGTTTTCTATCCACTTTTTGTGAAAGCAGCTGCTTTCTATAGTACGGATGAATGTATTGGATGCGGATTATGTGAGAAATTATGTCCATTAAAAAATATACAAATAAAAGATCATCGTCCTGTATGGGGTAAGGAATGTACACATTGTATGGCATGTATTGCGAAATGTCCTAAAAAGGCGATAGAATATGGGAAGAAAAGCAAGGGAAAGAATAGATATTATATTGATTAAACACCCAGTTCATTTTGAACTGGGTGCTTTCACAAGTATTTTCCAATTTTACTATTCTTATTCTGTTTAATTTCTTCGACAGTTCCCGTCGCAATAATCTCTCCACCAAGTTGACCGCCCTCAGGTCCCAAATCAATAATATAATCAGAATTTCTAATAACATCTAAGTCATGTTCAATCACAATAATAGTCGCTTTTTGATTAATTAATGTATCAAATACACGAAGTAGTGTTTCTACATCTAATGGATGTAATCCAATAGAAGGTTCATCAAAGATAAAGATGCTTCCATCTTGTACTTTTCCTATTTCTGATGCCAGTTTTAATCTTTGTGCTTCTCCACCAGATAAGGCAGGTGTTGCTTCACCAAGAGTCAAATAACCAATTCCTAAATCCACTAGAACCTGTAGTTTCTCTTTAATCTTCTTAATGTCTTTAAATACATCTAACGCTTCTAAGATAGTAAGAGACATTACATCTTTAATAGAATAACCATGGTACATTATAGAATCCACATCATTGCTGTAACGTGTTCCATCACAATGTTCACAAGTCATTTCTATATCTGGAAGAAACTGTATATCCATAGAAATAGTACCAGTACCTTCACACACAGGACATCTTAACTTACCTGTATTATAAGAAAAATCACCTGCACTATATTGATCACTTAATCTTCCATACAATCTTCTTAAATGATCAAATACACCAGAATAAGTTGCGACAGTACTTCTGACATTATTTCCAATAGGGGACGCATCAATCAAATCAATCTTATTGACCCATGATGCATCCAACTCTTTTACATGTTGAGGAAGTCTTTCGTGATTTAATGAAGCCTTTATGGCAGGATATAACGATTCAAGAATCAATGTTGTCTTACCACTTCCAGACATACCAGTAATTGTAGTAAGAACTCCTTTAGGAATAGAAATATCCAGTGGTTTGACAGTATGTATTGTATCTGTCTTAAGTCTTAAAAAGCCCTCATTAAAAATCTCTTTCTTATTTCTTACAAGAGTTTGATGTAAATCATTGAGATAAGGTCCAATGATAGAATTCTTATCCTGAATGATTTCATCAATAGTACCCTGACTAATTATAAAACCACCATTTTTACCTGCTTCAGGCCCTATTTCAATCATATAATCCGCTTCTTTAAGAATTCTTGTATCATGATCGACCAAAACAATAGAGTTCCCATCCTTAATCAACTCTTTCATAATCGCAATCAAGCCATCTACATTGGCAGGATGTAGTCCAATAGAAGGTTCATCAAGAACATAAAGAACACCTGTCGTTCTGTTTTTTACAGTACGTGCAAGCTGTACTCTTTGTAGTTCCCCTGTTGATAATGTAGAAGAAGCACGATCAAGAGTCAAATAACCTAGACCTAAAGACAGCAAGGCATGCGCATTAATCATGAATTCTTCAAGAATACTAGAACCTATTTCTTTCACATCATCATTAAGGGTATTGATTACCTGTGGAAGCCATGCAGCTAAATCCTTTAAACTCATCGCACATACTTCAGTTAAAGTCTTACTACCTAGCAATGTAGAATTCGCACGTGTATTAATACGAGAGCCATGACAAGTCGGGCATGTCTCTTCCTTAAGGAATTTACTGACACGCTTCATATTCTTTTCATTCTTGACCTTTTTTAATGCATTCAAGACAGTCGCTTTGGCACTATAGTAAGTAAAATCTAATTCTCCTGCTTCCACGCTCTCTTTATTCTTAGGACGATAGAAAATATGTTTTTTAACCATTGGTCCATCATATACAATATGCTTCTCTTCTTCTGTTAATTCTTCAAAAGGAACATCAGTACGCACACCCATCGCACGACAGACATCTTTCATTAATGACCACATGAGTGTATTCCATGGTGCTACGGCTCCTTCATCAATAGTTAGATGAGGATCAGGAATCAAAGAATCAATATTAATTGTCTGAACAATACCAGTGCCCTGACAATCAGGACATGCACCCTGTGAATTAAAGGCATACTCCTGAGCACTTAATCCATTAAATCTTTCGTGGCAGATTGGACACTCAATCATTTCACCTCTTGCTACATTTATACTCGCAGGTACTCTATGTCCGTTAGGACATAAATAATCTCCACAACGTGAAAATAATAAGCGAATAGAATTCAATAATTCTGTCTGTGTTCCAAAAGTAGAACGAATGCCAGGTATATTAGGTCTTTGATGTAATGCTAGAGTACTAGGAACATATCTAATAGAATCTACTTTGGCTTTTTCTCCTTGAGAGATTCGTCTTCTTGTATAAGTAGATAATGCTTCTAGATATCTTCTAGAACCTTCAGCATAGATGACTCCTAATGCTAAAGAAGACTTGCCACTTCCTGATACACCAGAAATAGCTACAATCTTATTTAGAGGAATATCAACGTCGATATTTTTTAAGTTATGTACCTTTGCGCCTCTTATTTCCATATGATTAATCATACAAAATCCTCCACATAATATAAAAAACTAGCTATCTCTAGCTAGTTCATCTTAATTAATGGTGCGGCCGATGAGATTTGAACTCACACAGACGTACGTCCACAAGTCCCTCAAACTTGCGTGTCTACCATTCCACCACGGCCGCAACTTTGTGCAACTCAAATTATACTTGAGTTGCACATAGAATTCAACTATTTTTTAAGAAGATTATAGAGAGACTGAGCGTAGATAGCAGCTGCAGTTAATAAATCATCTAATGAAATTAATTCATTTTCTTCATGCATATGATGGTTTTTACCAGGGAATTCACAACCAAAAGCAACACAGTTAGGCATTTTCTTTGCATAAGTTCCACCACCGATAGTCTGAGGACCATGTTCATGATCATTTGTGAACTGTACATATGATTCATGAAGCTTCTGAACTAATTCACTATTAGGATCTACATATAATGCAGGACCAATATCATGTTCTTCACTCAAGCCATATTTATTAACAGCTTCATCTACATTCTTAACAAGTTCATCATTGTCTGAGTCATGAGGAAGACGTAAATCAAGAGTTAATGAACCTTCATTATTTTCATAATTTAAGATACCAAGGTTAACAGTTAAAGCACCCATTTCACCAGTAAATGCGACATCGAACTTTTCACCTAAATAATCATTGTATAAATATTCATCAACGAATTTTGCGTAGCTATTATCAGTTACACTTGCAATATAATGACATAAGTTACTTGCAGCATTATTACCTAACTGAGGCTGAGATGCATGGGCACTCTTACCTTTTAAGAATAAGTGTGTGTTACCATCTACAACTTCTAAAGAACCTTTGAAGTTGTTTTCTTTTAAGAATGCATTATATGATTCTTCATAGTCAGTACCCTTTAATACAGCTTTAGCCTGATCTGGTACGATATTCACTACACGTCCTGAATGAATAGAGATTACCTTATCATCATCTGTTTTACCCTTGATGATGAAATGACAGTTACCTTTTTCACCATATACAACAGGGAAATCAGCATCTGGAGTAAATCCCATCTTTGGATATGGACGATGCTGGAAATAGTAATGCATACAGCGAGAACCATTTTCTTCATTACATCCAAAGATGATACGAACCTTCATCTTCTTTTCAAAATCAAGTTCATTCACAATCTTAGCAGCATAATAAGCAGCAATTAAAGGTCCCTTATCATCAGCAACACCACGACCATAGAGTGTATCTCCATCAAGAGTCATATCATATTCTGGATAATCCCATTCCTGACCTTCAGTAGGTACAACATCTAAGTGTCCAAGGATCCCAAAACATTCTTCTCCTTCACCAATATCAATAGAACCAGCATATCCATCACAATCATCAGTAACAAATCCATCTCTTTGACCAATAGAAAGCATTAAATCAAGCGCTTTACGGTTGTTTTCACCAAATGGCTGATTTTCTTTTGCAGTAGATTCATCAAGAGTTGAAGGGATGAGACATAAGTCCTTTAAATCTTTCAGCATTTCATCTTTATGCTTTAATACTTCTTCTTTGAAATCAATCATTTTATTCACCTCAGTGACTATTATATACAATTTTTGAATTATTTGAAACACACATACTGCACCTTTTTGTAACGTTCGTTCAAGAGTTGTGCTAATATAGTAAAAAGGGGGCAAAAGAATATGGAGAATAAAGACATACAGTTTCATATTACAGTCAAAGGTATTGTGATTTATGAAGGTAAGACATTAATCTTGAAACGTGTGAGACCTTCATCAGATGGACTTGGTTATTGGGAATTACCAGGTGGGGGATTAGAATACGGGGAAGATCCTCACCAGGCGTTAGTAAGAGAATTAAAGGAAGAAACAGGACTAGATATTGAAATCATTAAGCCGGTTTATACATTTACGGCTATTAGACCACATTATCAGACAGTGGGTATTGGTTTCTTATGTATTCCTACAAATGATCAGGTTAAGATTTCATTTGAACATACAGATTATAAGTTTGTGGATGAAGATGAACTAGAGAAGACACTTGACCCACATATCTTTAATGATATTAAGAAAACAATCGAAGAGTATAACCAGATAAGAGAATACAATGAACTAAAAAGAGAAGCGAACTAGCGCTTCTCTTATTTCATATAGATCTTTTCAGCTTCACAGATATACATTGTATGGAAATCTTTATTAGGGTAATTCTTATCCACAAGTGTTTCATCTAAGAAACATTCAGGCTTGATTGTATCTTCATAGAGTTTCTTTCCCACAACGACAATGTCTGCTTCTTCAAATGTAGGAAGACCTTCAATAAAAGTAGGTGTTAAATCAGTCTTCGCAATCTTATCTCCATCACGTCCAGATTCTCTACCTAATACTGTTAAATCTTTCATATGTTCTCCATTAAAGAATGAAAGAGTCATCTTATCATTAGAATCTATAAATTCCTTTGTATAACGCTGCGGTCTTACAAAACAAGTCATCACTGGCTTATTCCATAATGTACCCATCTCGCCCCATGAAATAGTCATAGTATTAAATGCGTCTTTATTACCTGCACTAAGTAGTGCCCATTCCTTATTCAATTTATTGAATATTTTTAAATCAAATGTATTTATATCTACTTCTTTAAACATAGTCATTACCTCCGTTTTTATATTATAAACTTATGCCACTATTTAATCAAATTTGTGCTTGTCAAACAATAGGTTATTTGATAAACTACAACTGTATTATACGACTGACGGAAGTGGAATTAACCACATGGAGTATAATTTCTTGAAGAGCCGACCGTCTGGGCAACGTCCTGGACTTAGTAGGCTCTTTTTTTTGTTTTTTTAAAAAAAATGGAAGCATGCAGGTACTGGATTAGTATATAATTGTTTTGAAAGAAAATAACCTGAAAGAGAGGAAAAACAAAAAAATGTTAACAGACGTAGAAATTGCACAGAGTACAGTCATGGAGCCAATTAAAAATGTGGCTGAAAAGATTGGACTGACTGAAGATGATTTAGAATTATATGGTAAATATAAAGCAAAAATCTCTTTAGAAACTATCAAGAAAGTTGAAAATAATCCAGATGGTAAATTAATCCTTGTAACTGCAATCAACCCAACACCTGCTGGTGAAGGAAAGACAACTACAATGATTGGTTTATCACAGGCACTACATCAGTTAGGTATGAAATCTATCGTTGCAATGCGTGAACCAAGTTTAGGTCCTTGCTTTGGTATTAAAGGTGGTGCAGCTGGTGGAGGATATGCCCAGGTTGTTCCTATGGAAGATATCAACCTTCATTTTACAGGTGATATTCATGCCATCACTTCAGCAAATAACTTGATTGCGGCAATGCTTGATAACTCTATTCAGCAGGGTAACCCTTTGAATATTGATACTAGACAGATTGTATGGAAGAGAGTTGTTGACTTAAACGATCGTGCTTTAAGACATATTGTTGTTGGTTTAGGCGGTAAACCAAATGGTGTTCCTCGTGAAGATGGTTTTGATATTAGTGTTGCAAGTGAAGTCATGGGTATCTTATGTTTATCTACTTCTCTTGAAGATTTAAAGGCAAGAGCAGCAAGAATGATTGTTGCTTATAATTATGATGGTGAACCAGTCACTGTTGATGATATTCATGCAACTGGTGCTGTAACTTTATTATTGAAGGATGCCATCAAACCTAACCTTGTACAGACTTTAGATCATACTCCAGTATTTGTACATGGTGGTCCATTTGCCAATATCGCTCATGGATGTAACTCAGTTATGGCTACAAAGCTTGCTATGAAACTTGGTGATTATGCTATTACTGAAGCAGGATTTGGTGCTGATTTAGGTGCTGAAAAGTTCTTAGATATCAAGTGTCGTCAGGCTGGATTAAATCCAGATGCAGTTGTTATTGTTGCGACTGTTCGTGCATTAAAGATGCATGGTGGTGTCAATAAGAAAGAATTAGGTACTGAAAACCTTGAAGCATTAAAGAAGGGTATTGGTAACTTAACTAAACATATTGAAAACATCAAGAAGTTTGGTTTACCTTGTATCGTTGCTATTAACGCTTTCCCTACAGATACAGAAGCTGAATTAAAGCTATTAGATGATATGTGTAAGGAATTAAATGTTGAAGTATCTATTTCTGAAGTATGGGCTAAGGGTGGCGAAGGAGGCATTGATCTTGCCAACAAACTATTAAATATCCTTAATACAGAAGAATCTCATTATGCACCGATCTATTCATTAGATATGCCTATTGATGAAAAGATCAAGACAATCGCTAAAGAAATCTATGGTGCAGATGATGTTGTCTTCACTAAGAAGGCAGCTAATAAGATCAAGAAGTTCACTGCTCAGGGCTTAGGTGATTTACCAATCTGTGTTGCGAAAACTCAGTATTCTTTATCAGATGATGCGACTTTACTTGGACGTCCTGAAGGATTCAAGGTAACAATCAATGACTTGATTCCAAATACTGGTTCTGGATTCTTAGTTGCTATTTCTGGAAATATTATGCGTATGCCAGGTTTACCAAAAGTACCAGCTGCTAATAATATGGACATTGATGAAGAAGGTAAGATTACCGGTTTATTCTAATAATTGAGGTCAAGTTTAGGTGAAAGGCCTCTGAGCACCTAGATCATGAAAGTCATAATGAAAATAATGGAGGACTGAAATGAAAGCTGCAGTAATTATGGGTTCTGCCTCTGATGAAGCAAAGGTAGAAAAAGGAATTGCTATATTAAAAGAATATGGCGTAGATGTTGAAGTACGTGCTTTATCTGCACACCGTGCACATCGTGCATTGAGTGAATTTGTAGAGGAATGCAACAACAATGGAACAGATGTTATTTTAACAGCTGCTGGTATGGCTGCTGCCTTACCTGGTGTCGTTGCTTCTATGACAGTGTTACCAGTTATTGGTATTCCAATTAAAGGTGCAAGTTTAGATGGAATGGATGCCTTATTATCAATTGTCCAGATGCCTTCTGGTATCCCAGTTGCAACAGTTGCAATTGATGGTGCTAAGAATGCTGCCTGGTTAGCACTTGAAATCATGGCAATCAAATATCCAGAATTAAGTGAAAAATTAAAGAACAACCGTCAGGCTATGGAAAAAGCCTGCTTAGATACAAATAACGAAATTTCAGAAAAATATAGATAAGAGGAGAAAACAACAATGGAAAAGAAAGAATTAATGTACGAAGGAAAAGCTAAGGAAATTTTTGCAACTGATAACGAAGATGTTATCTTAATGCATTATAAAGATGATGCAACTGCAGGTAATGGTGTAAAACATGATCAGTTTGCTGGTAAGGGTGTATTAAACCACACTATTTCAGGTATTATCTTTGATATGTTAGAAGAAGCTGGTATCAAGACTCATATGATAGAAAAGTTAAATGATACTGATGATTTAGTTAAGAAAGTAGAAATCTTCCCACTAGAAGTTATTGTACGTAATATTACAACAGGTTCTTTCTGTAAGAGACTTGGTGCTAAGGAAGGTGTTGTTTTAGCAGAACCAATTTTTGAAATTAGTTATAAGAATGATGAATATGGTGATCCATTAATCAATGAAGACCATGCTGTTGCTTTAGGTCTTTGCACTAGAGATGAATATAACACTATCAAATCTGAAACATTAAAGATCAACGAATTACTTAAGGCTTTCTTCTTAAGATTAAACTTAAAGCTAGTAGATTTCAAAATCGAATTTGGTAAGACTAAAGAAGGCGAAATCGTATTAGCTGATGAAATCTCACCAGATTCTTGCCGTTTATGGGATGTAGATACTAACAAGAAGTATGACAAAGACGTATTCAGACAGGATATCGGTGATTTAATTGAAACTTATAAAGCAGTTCTTGCAAGAATGGAAAAATAATAGATAAAAGGATGAAGAAACATGGATTATAAAAAAGCTGGAGTAGACATTGAAGCAGGTTATAAGTCAGTAGAATTAATGAAGAAGCATGTTAAGGCTACTATGAGACCAGAAGTACTTGGTGGTATTGGTGGTTTTGCTGGTGCTTTTGATTTAAGCAAGATCAAGGATATGGAAGAACCAGTTCTTTTATCTGGTACTGATGGCTGTGGTACAAAGGTAAAACTTGCTTTTGTAATGGATAAACACGATACAATTGGTATTGATGCAGTTGCAATGTGTGTGAATGATATTGCTTGTTCAGGTGGAGAACCTCTATTCTTCCTTGATTACATTGCATGTGGTAAGAATTATCCTGAAAAGATTGCGACTATCGTTAAGGGTGTTGCTGAAGGATGTATTCAGTCTGAATGTGCCCTTGTTGGTGGTGAAACTGCAGAACATCCAGGTTTAATGCCTGTTGATGATTATGATTTAGCTGGTTTTGCAGTAGGTGTTGTAGATAAGAAAGATATTATTGATGGTTCTACAATCAAGCCTGGTGATGCTTTAGTTGGTATTGCATCAACTGGTGTACATAGTAATGGATTCTCTTTAGTACGTAGCGTATTTGAAATGACTAAAGAATCTTTGGATACTTATTATGATGAATTAGGTACTACTTTAGGTGAAGCATTAATTGCTCCTACTAAGATTTATGTAAAAGCATTAAAGAGTGTAAAGAATGCTGGTATCAAGGTTAAAGGATGCAGCCATATTACTGGTGGAGGATTCTATGAAAACCTTCCTAGAATGTTACCTGATGGTGTAAAGGCTGTTGTTAAGAAGGACAGCTATAAAGTACCTCCTATCTTTGGCTTAATTGCAAAAGCTGGAAACGTTGAAGAAAAGATGATGTACAACACATTCAATATGGGATTAGGTATGGTTCTTGCTGTTGATCCTGCAGATGTTGAAAAGACTATCGAAGCAATTAATGCTGCTGGCTATGAAAGCTATGAAGTAGGTTATATTGCTGAAGGTGAAAAGGGAGCAGAATTATGCTAAACATAGCTGTATGCGTATCTGGTGGTGGAACTGATCTTCAGTCCATCATTGATGCGTGTGAAGCCGGAAAAATCAATGGACAGATCCGTTTGGTTATTTCTAACCGTAAGAAGGCTTACGGCTTAGAAAGAGCCCGTCTTCATGGCATTCAAGCAGAATGGATCAAGGATGAAGATGAGATCTTAAAGAGATTTGAAGAAGAAAAGATTGATGTTGTTGTATTAGCAGGTTATCTTGCTATTGTTGGAGATAAGCTGATTAAACAATATAAGAATCGTATTATTAATATTCATCCCTCACTTATTCCATCTTTCTGTGGTCCTGGATTCTATGGAATGCATGTCCATGAAGCGGTGTTTAAAAGAGGTGTAAAGGTGTCAGGTGCAACTGTTCATTTCGTTACTGGAGAAGTGGATGGTGGGCCAATCATCTTACAAAGAGCAGTTGATATTTCAGATTTAGAGACTCCTGAAGATATTCAGGCACGTGTCTTAGAAATCGAACATGAAATCTTACCAGAAGCTGTTGCTTTATATTGTGAAGGACGTGTTTCTGTAGAAAATGAAAGGGTGAAGATCAGTTGAAAAGAGCGTTAGTATCAGTTACAAATAAAGAAGGTATTGTTGAATTTGCAAAAGGTCTTGAAGAATTAGGATTTGAAGTTGTTTCTACTGGTGGAACATATAAGAAACTATTAGAAGCAGGTGTAAAAGCTATTGAAATCGATGATGTGACAGGTTTCCCTGAAATTCTTGATGGAAGAGTTAAGACACTTCATCCAAAAGTACATGGTGGTATTCTATTTAGAAGAGATGTAGAAGAACATGTCAAGACTGTAGAAGAAATGGGTATTACACCTATTGATCTTGTTTGTTGTAATCTCTATGAGTTTGAAAAAGCGCTTAAGGCTGGTAAGCCAATGGCTGAAATGATTGAGAACATTGATATCGGTGGACCTTCAATGATCCGTTCTGCTGCTAAGAACTTCAAGGATGTATTGATTGTTACTGATCCAAAAGATTATGATGCTGTATTAGAAGCTATTAAAGAAGATAAGACTGATTTTGAATTCAGAATGAATCTTGCTTATAAGGCTTATAGCTTAACAGGCAGCTATGATGCAATGATTTCTCGTTATTTCGCTGATCAGGTACATGATGAATTCCCTGATATCTTAAATATTTCATTAAAGAAGACAGATCATTTGCGTTATGGTGAAAACTCTCAGCAGAGTGCAAATGCCTATGTTGATCCATATGTTCAGCATTCTTTATTAGATTATGAACAGTTACATGGTAAAGAAATTTCTTTCAATAACGTAAATGACTTATATGGTGCAGTTGCCTGCGTAAGAGAATTTGGTGATCAGTTAGTGACTGTTGCAATTAAGCATTCAACACCTTGTGGAGTTGCTATTGGTAAGACTGGTTATGAATCTTATAAGCGTGCTTATGAAGGAGATCCAACTTCTATCTTTGGTGGAATCATCGCTGTAAACTATAAAATTGATAAGGAAACTGCTTTAGAAATGAAGAAGACTTTCTTAGAAATTATTGCAGCACCTGATTTTGATGATGATGCTTTAGAAGTATTAGAAAAGAAGAAGAACTTACGTTTATTAAAGCTTAAGAATCTTGATGCACGTGATGCTAAGTATGATATTAAGTATCTTGAAGGTAAAGCACTTGTTCAGGAATTAAATACTAAGCTTATTGATGAAATGAAAGTAGTGACTAAAAAGCAGCCAACAGAAGCTGAATTATCTGATATGGAATTTGGTTTAAAGGTTGTTAAATATGTTAAGTCTAATGCGATTGTACTAGTGAAAGATGGATGTACTTTAGCTGTTGGTGGAGGACAGACTTCACGTATCTGGGCATTAGAAAATGCAATTCATAATAATCCTGATAAGGATTTCCATGGTGCTGTATTAGCAAGTGATGCATTCTTCCCATTTAGTGATTGTGCACAGGTGGCTGATGAAGCAGGTATTAAGGCTATTGTACAGCCTGGTGGATCAATTCGTGATCAGGAATCTATTGACTATTGTGATGAACATGATATGACAATGGTATTCAATGGTTATAGACATTTTAGACACTAAGGAGGCGTTCTATGAAGGTTCTTGTTATTGGTAGTGGTGGAAGAGAACATGCAATTGCCTGGAAATTAAAACAGAGTAAACATGTTACTGAATTATATGCTATTCCTGGTAATCCTGGTATGGATGCTGTATGTATTCCAGGTAGTGTAGAAGATATGCCTTTTATCTTAAAGACTGTTGAAGAAAAGGGTATTGATTTAACTGTTATTGGTCCTGAAGTACCATTATGTATGGGACTTGCTGACTATTTAGAAGAAAGAGGACACAAAGTATTTGGTCCTAGAAAAGAATCAGCTATTCTTGAAGGTTCTAAAGCCTTCTCTAAGGATTTCATGAAAAAGCACAATATTCCTACTGCAAAGTATGAAGAAGTGACTGATTATGAATCAGCTGTTAAAGCATTAGATGCTTTTGATCTTCCTGTTGTTGTTAAGGCTGATGGTCTTGCAGCAGGTAAGGGTGTAGTCATCTGTGAAACAAAACAGCAGGCTAAAGAAGAACTTAAAGTGATGCTTGATGGCAGTGCTTTTGGTGATGCTGGTAAGAAGGTTGTTTTAGAAGAATTCTTAACTGGTTTTGAATGTTCTCTATTATGCTTTGTAGACCATGATACAATCGTACCTATGGTATCTGCAAAAGACCATAAACAGATTTATGATAATAATGAAGGTCCAAATACTGGTGGTATGGGTACTGTATCACCTAACCCATTTTTACCTGAAGGTATGGAAGGGACTTTCAAAGAAAAGATTCTTGACCCATTCATGAAAGGCTTACATGAAGATCATATGGATTATCGTGGGGTTGTCTTTATTGGATTAATGATCAAGGATCAGGATGTAAAGGTATTAGAATTCAATGTTCGTTTTGGTGATCCTGAAACTCAGGTTATCTTAATGAGACTTGAAAGTGATTTATATGAAGTAATGTATGGATGTGCTACAAATACATTAAAAGATGTAGATGTTAAGTGGAAAGATGAACAGGCAACATGTGTTGTTCTTGCAAGTGGAGGCTATCCTGGATCTTATGAAAAGGGTAAAGTCATTACTGGTTTAGATCATCTTCCAGAAGATATCGTTGTCTTCCATGCAGGTACTAAACGTAATGAAAACAATGAAATCGTCACAAATGGTGGACGTGTATTAAATGTTTGTGCATTAGGACATGATCTTGAAGAAACAAGAAAGAAAGTCTATGATGCAATTGAAAACATTCATTTTGATGGCATGTATATGCGTAAAGATATTGGCTTACATTAGGAGGATAACATGGCTAAAGTTTATCGCGTTTATGTAGAAAAAAGAAAAGAAAATGCGGTTGAAGCAGACTCTATCAAACATGATTTGATGACAAGACTTGGTTTAACTGACGTTTCTAACTTAACAGTTGTCAACCGTTATGATCTTCAGGGTATTACTGAAGAAGTATTAGAAGAAGGTATTCCTACTATTCTTTCTGAGCCAATGGTAGATGAAGTATATCGTGAAGAATATACAATTCCGGAAGGAGCTGTAAGTTTTGCGATTGAATATCTTCCAGGACAGTATGATGCTAGAGCAGATGCTTGTGAACAGTGCTTCCAGTTATTAACTGGTGAAAAAGGCGTTAAGGTTAAATGTGCAAAGCTTATTGTAATCGAAGGTATTTCTAGTGATGAATTACCAGCAATTAAACATTATTTAATTAACCCTGTTGATTCTAGAGAAGCGTCTTTAGAAAAACCAGCAGATTTAAATGATGCTGTTGTTGAAATCAAGAAGGTTCCAGTGATTGAAGGATTTATTGGTTTCACTGATGAAGAAGTTGAAGCATTACTTGAAAAGATGAGTCTTGCAATGAACTTCGATGACTTAAAAGTAACTCAGAATTATTTCAGAGATGTAGAAAAGAGAGATCCTACAGAAACTGAAATCAGAGTATTAGATACTTACTGGTCAGACCATTGTCGTCATACTACATTTGCGACAGTTATTACTGATATTGATATCGCAAGTGGTGCATTTAAAGAAATCTTAGAAAAAGATGTAGAAAAATATAAAGCAAGCCGTCATCTTATTTATGGTGTAGATACAAAGAGACCACTTACTTTAATGGATCTTGCAACTATTTCTATGAAAGAACTTAGAAAACGTGGCTATTTGGATGATATGGAAGTATCTGAAGAAATCAATGCCTGTTCAGTTCGTTTAAAGGTTCATACAACTGATGGTGATGAAGATTGGTTATTAATGTTCAAGAATGAAACACATAACCATCCAACTGAAATTGAACCATTTGGTGGTGCTGCTACATGTTTAGGTGGTGCAATCCGTGACCCATTATCAGGTCGTGCTTATGTTTACCAGTCAATGCGTATTACTGGTGCAGGTGATCCTCGTCAGAAATTAGAAGATACACTTCCTGGTAAATTACCACAGAGAAAGATCTGTGAAGAAGCAGCTCATGGTTTCTCTTCTTATGGTAACCAGATTGGTTTAACAACTGGTTTTGTACACGAAGTATATGATCAGGGTTATGTTGCTAAGAGAATGGAATTAGGTGCTGTAGTTGCAGCTGCACCAGAAGAACAGGTTAAGAGATTAATTCCTGAAAATGGACAGATTGTCTTATTAATTGGTGGACGTACTGGTCGTGATGGTATCGGTGGTGCCACTGGTTCTTCTAAGAAACATGAATTAAAGACAACTGAAACTGCTGGTGCTGAAGTACAGAAAGGTAACCCAGTTGAAGAAAGAAAGATTCAGAGATTATTTAGAAATAAAGAATTCTCTAAGAAGATTGTAAGATGTAATGACTTTGGTGCTGGAGGTGTCAGCGTTGCTGTTGGTGAATTAGCACCTGGTCTTGATATCAACTTAGATGCAGTATTAAAGAAATATGAAGGTTTAAATGGTACTGAACTTGCAATTAGTGAATCACAGGAACGTATGGCTATTGTCATCAATGAATGTGATAAAGACTTCTGTATTCAGGCTGCTCATGATGAAAACCTTGAAGTTGTACAGGTGGCTACAGTTACAGATAAGAACCGTTTAACTATGAAATATATGGGAGATACTATTGTAGATATCTCTAGAGACTTCCTAGATGAAGCAGGAGCTAAACGTTATCAGGATATCCATGTAGAATTACCTGATTTTGATAAGGCACCATTCAATCCAGAAACAAAAGAAAACTTTACTGAAACAACTAAAGAAGTATTATCACGTTTATCTACAGCTTCTCAGAAGGGCTTGGTAGAACGTTTTGACTCTTCTATCGGTAATGGTACTGTTCTTTCACCATTTGGTGGTAAGACTTACCGTACAGAAACTGAAGGTATGGCTGCATTAATTCCAGTATTAGGAAAAGAAACAACTACATGTTCATTAATGAGTTATGGTTATAGCCCACTTATTTCTGAATGGTCACCATATCATGGTGCAATCAATGCGGTTGTAGAATCTGTCGCAAAGATCATCGCAATGGGTGGTACATGGCATACAATCCGTTTCTCATTCCAGGAATTCTTTGAAAAGCTATTAAATGATCCTAAGAGATGGGGTAAACCATTTAGTGCATTACTAGGTGCTTACCGTGCTCAGGAAGAATTATTATTACCTTCAATTGGTGGTAAGGATTCTATGTCAGGTTCATTTGAAGACTTAGATGTTCCTCCAACTTTAGTATCATTCGCAATTACTGGTGGAGATGTACATAAAGTCATCACTCCTGAATTAAAAGAAGCAGGACATGTATTAGTCGAATTCATGCTTCCAAAAGATGAATTCCATGTATTTGACTTTGAAGCTTTAAGAAAACAGTTTGATGCTGTAGAAGCTTTAATTCAGTCTGGAAAGGCTTATTCAGCTTATACAGTTAAAGACGGTGGTTTAGTTGAAGCTGTTTATAAGATGGCATTTGGTAATGAAATTGGTGTCGCATTCGATGATGCTTTAACACTTAATGACTTAGTTGAAAAGAACTTTGGACACATCATTGCAGAAGTAGACAACGCAGAAGTTGTTGCAGGATATGAAAATGTTCGTATTATTGCTTCTACAAATGAAGAAAAGGCTGTATCATATAAGGGTGAGAAAGTGACACTTGATGATGCATATGAAATCAACTGCGCACCATTAGAATCTGTATATCCTACTACAGCAAAAGCACCTACTACAGAAGTACGTACTGGTGACTGCAATGAAAGATGCAAGATGTTTGCTTCTAAGAAGTATGATGAAGTCAATGTTGTTATTCCTGTATTCCCAGGAACTAACTGTGAATTTGATTCTAAACGTGCATTTGAAAAAGCAGGTGCAAAGGTTCAGCTTGTTCTTATTAGAAATAAGACAGAAGAAGATATTAAGAAGTCTGTTGATGAATTAGAAGAAGCAATCCATAATGCACAGATCATGATGCTACCAGGTGGTTTCTCAGCTGGTGATGAACCTGAAGGTTCAGGTAAGTTCATTGCAACTGTATTACGTAACCCAAGATTAAAGGCTGCAATCGATGATTTATTAGACAATCGTGAAGGCTTAATGATTGGTATCTGTAATGGATTCCAGGCATTAGTAAAACTTGGTTTACTTCCTCATGGTCATATTAAGGATATGAGTAAAGATGATCCTACTCTAACATTCAATACAATTGGACGCCACTTATCTCAGATGGTGACTACAAGAGTATCTAGCGTGAAGTCTCCATGGCTTGCTAATGTAGAGTTAGGTGATGAACATATTATCCCTATTTCTCATGGTGAAGGACGTTTCGTTGCACCTAAGGAAGTGCTTGATCAGTTAATTGATAATGGTCAGGTAGCATTCCAGTATGTTGATCCAAATGGAAACGTGACTATGGAATCTCCATATAACCCTAATGGTTCTATGTATGGTATTGAAGGTATCGTTTCTGAAGATGGTAGAGTATTAGGTAAGATGGGTCATTCTGAACGTCAGGGTGAAAACAGAGACCTTAACATCTACGGTGAAATGGATCAGAAGTTATTTGAAGCCGGCGTGAAGTATTTTAAAGGAGAATAACGAATGGATAAATTAGAATTTGAAAGTATGACACTCTGCCCTCTAGATGGACGTTATGGCAAGATTAAAGATCAGTTAGCTGATTATTTCAGTGAATATGCACTTGTTAAGTATAGAGTGTTTGTAGAAATCCAGTGGTTGAAGTTCCAGTTGGATCACCTTCATACAGAAACTTTAGACAAGGTTGATCCTAACAAGGTAGATGATATTCTTGCGATTTCTAAAGATTTCAACTTTGATTCTTTCAAGAGAATTAAAGAAATCGAATCTGTTACAAGACATGATGTTAAGGCAGTAGAATATTTCATTGATGAAAAACTTAAAGCTTTAGGTTATGAACATTTAGAAAGTTATGTACATATCGGATGTACTTCTGAAGATATCAACAATACATCATATGCATGTATGATTAAACATGGTTTAAAGGATGTTTGGTTACCTGCAGCTAAAGAATTTGCTTCAATGATCAATAAATTAGCAGTAGATCATAAGGATGATGCAATGCTTGCACATACTCATGGACAGCCTGCTACACCTACAACTATTGGTAAAGAATTCAAAGTCTATGCTTATCGTTTCTTTTCTAGTATTGAAAACATTGAAAATATCAAGATTAAAGCAAAATTCAATGGGGCAACTGGTAACTACAGTGCTATCTTAACAGCATTCCCTAACGAAGATTGGCCTACATTAAATAAGGAATTCGTAGAAGACTATTTAGGACTTACATTCAATCCATTAACTACTCAGATTGAATCTCATGACTATACTTGTCATATCTTAGATGGTATCCGTCATTTCAACAATGTATTGGCTGACTTAGATGTAGATATGTGGTTATATATCTCAATGGAATACTTTAAACAGATTCCTGTTAAGGGTGAAGTTGGTTCTTCAACTATGCCTCATAAGGTTAACCCAATCCGTTTTGAAAACTCTGAAGCAAACATTGATTTATCAAATAATCTATGTGTGGCATTATCTAACAAGCTTCCTAAGTCAAGAATGCAGAGAGACTTATCAGACTCTTCAAGTCAGCGTAACTTAGGATTATGCTTCGGATATTCATTACAGGCTATTTCTGAAACAACTGGCGGTTTAGCTAAGTGTGTTGTAAATAAAGAAAAGCTTGCAAAAGACTTAAATGAAAAATGGGAAGTTCTTGCAGAACCTATCCAGACAATGTTAAGAAAATATGGTGTACCAGATGCTTATGATACACTTAAGGCCTTAACTCGTGGTAAGAATATTTCTCAGGAAGATATTCAGGCATTCGCAAAGAGCTTAGAACAGTTAAGTGATGAAGATCGTCAGACTTTATTAGATATGACACCTGCTTCATACATTGGTTTAGCTTCCAAACTTTGTGATATCGAACTTTAATCATTAAGAGACAACCTCTATTGGGGTTGTCTTCTTTCTTTTTGTAGATAGGTTTGTTATAATGTTAAAAAGGTGGTGAAAATCTTGGGAGATACACGATATATATTTGCAGAATGCATCAAACAATTGATGAATCATCAGTCTCTTGATAAGATCACAGTGACTGATATTGTGGAAATGAGCGGTAAGACTAGACAGACATTTTACCGTTATTTTCGTGATAAATATGATCTTGTGAACTGGTATTTTGAAGTATTGGCGGATAAGTCTTTCTTACAGATTGGCAATAGTGAAACTTTAAGAGAAGGGCTTACTAAGAAATTTGAATTTATTTATCATGATAGAGTATTCTTTAAAGAAGCATTTAAATCTAAAGATTATAATAATGTAGAAAACTATGATTATAACTGTATTCTCACTTTCTATCAGAATATTATTAAGAGAAAACTAGGTAATAATATCCCATCAGATATAGAATTTTTATTAGAAATGTATTGTCATGGGTCTATTACTATGACTGTAGACTGGGCAACAGAAGGATATAAGCTGAAACCTGAAGAATTAGCTGATATGCTGATAGAAGCATTACCACCAAAGTTAGATGAACTATTAAGAGATCTGAAATAAGATTTCTTTTTTCAATTTAAATAAACTTTCATGCAATATATTGCTACTTATGAGAAAATAATGGGCGGTATTTAAAGAACAGTGTTATAATTTAATTAACCAAAAAGAATTTCTTTGAGGAATTTTAAAAGAGGGATTGACAGTCATGTTTAAAACTTGCTACGCTTACGACAGACAGACAGACAGACAGACAGACAGACAGACAGACAGACAGACAGACAGACGTAATTGTCTGCGATTTTGTGTATCGAAATATAAATAATTGTGCTAAACCAACCTGACAGGGCTTGAACATTAAGCCTTGACGGGTTGGTTTTCTATATGAAAGACAAAACTTGAAGTATTCTGAAATCAAAATACATCAAGTGATCACTAAAATTAGGTTGAAAATTTTAGCGGTTAATTACCTGCTTTACAAAGTTTATGAGAAACAACTAAAGAGAACAGAGGAGATTTTTATGGCTGTTTTTAAGTGCAAAATGTGCGGCGGCACAATAGAATTTAATCAAGGCGATACGGTCGGAGTATGCGATTCGTGCGGAACAAAGCAGAGCTTGCCCGTCGGTCTTGATGACGAAAAGAGAGCCAATCTTTACGACAGAGCTAATCATTTTCGCCGCAATAACGAATATGACAAGGCGATGTCGATATATGAGCAAATCCTTAATGAAGACAGCAAGGATGCCGAGGCATATTGGTCAATCATTCTCTGCCGTTACGGTATTGAATATGTTGAAGACCCCACGACTCATACAAGAGTTCCTACCGTAAACCGTGTTCAGTTTTCGTCCGTTGTTTCGGATAAGGATTATAAATCGGCTTTGAAATACGGAACCGTTGAACAGAAAGAAATTTACAAGGCGGAAGCACGCAAGATAGATAAAATACAGAAGGGTATTCTTGAAATTTCATCAAAAGAAGAGCCTTTTGATATATTCATCTGCTACAAGGAAACGGACAACAGTGGACGCAGAACACCAGATTCCGTACTTGCAAATGATTTGTACCATCAGCTGACACAAGAGGGCTACAAGGTATTTTTCTCAAGAATTACTCTTGAGGATAAGCTCGGTCAGGAGTATGAGCCATATATATTTGCTGCACTCAACAGTGCAAAGGTTATGGTCGTGCTTGGCACAAAGCCCGAATATTTCAATGCTGTATGGGTCAGGAATGAATGGAGCAGATATCTTACACTTATCAAAAACGGTGAAAAGAAAATGCTCATTCCTGCATACAAGGACATGGATCCGTATGACCTGCCCGACGAATTCTCATACTTACAAGCACAGGATATGTCAAAGCTCGGATTTATGCAGGATCTCATTCGTGGAATAAGCAAAATAATCGATAAAAATGAGCAGGAATTAATCAAAGAAAAAATTACCAACAATTCGACAGTCACAAGCGTAAATATAGCACCATTACTTGAAAGAGCGTTCATTTTCCTTGAAGATGGCGATTGGTCAAACGCGGACGAGTATTGTGAAAAAGTTCTCGACCAAAATCCCCAGTGTGCTGAGGCATATTTAGGAAAGCTTATGGCGGAAATGAAAGTCAGGAAGAAAAAAGATCTTTTCAGTGTTGACAAGCCTTTTTATAACAATAAAAATATTCGAAAAATACTTCGGTTCGGAGATGACAACCTAGTCCGTGATATTACAGAACTATCTCAAATAAACAAAGAAAAAACAGAATCATTGAGAAAAGATGAGATTTATTTTACTGCAGTTAACTTTTTGAAAAACAAAGCCACCTCCATGGATGATTATTGTTGGGCATTAGAGCAATTTAAAACAATTTCCGGGTGGCGAGACGCAGATGAACATATTCACATTTGCGAAGATATGATAAAGGAAATATCTGATGAGAATGAAAGTCAACTTGAATGCGACAACCCAAAACTTGTAAAAAAGAAGAAGTTAAAAGACTGGATAATAAAATTCTTATTACCAATATTGGGCGTTTCAATTCTATTGTTGATTATAATATTGCTTATTGATTTCTTGAGTAATCCGGCATAAAAATATTGTTATGCATTTTAACTATTATAATATTTTATACATCTATACTGTTTTGAGTAATATTGCTTTTTCTGTAAGCAGAAAAGACAAACAAGGGAGAAAATTTTTATGGCTGTTTTTAAGTGCAAAATGTGCGGTGGTACAATAGAATTTAATCAAGGCGATACAGTCGGAGTGTGCGATTCGTGCGGAACAAAGCAGACGCTGCCGAATGTGAATGACGATGCGATAGGAAGTCTTTACAATCGTGCAAATACGCTTAGAATGAAGAGCGAATTTGACCGTGCGGAGGAATTGTATAATAAAATCATTGCTTCGGATGAAACGCAGGCGGAGGCTTATTGGGGAATTATTCTTTGTAAATTCGGAATTGAATATGTCGAAGACCCAAAAACATTTAAAAGAGTGCCGACCTGTCACAGAACATCATTTGACGCAATTACTGCCGATGAAGATTTTAAACTGGCGGTAAAGTACGGCGATGCCGAACAGAAAAAGCTTTACAGAGACGAAGCTAAGGCGATTGACGCTATACAGAAGGATATTTTGAATATTGCTAAGAACGAAAAGCCGTTTGATATTTTTATTTGCTATAAGGAAACCGATGAATCGGGCAAACGTACACAGGACAGTGTTATTGCGAATGAAATATATCATCAGCTCACGCAAGAGGGGTTCAAGGTGTTTTATGCGGCAATTACCCTTGAGGATAAGCTCGGACAAGAATACGAGCCGTACATATTTGCCGCTCTGAATTCTGCAAAGGTGATGCTCGTAATCGGTTCAAGGCCGGAATATTTTACGGCGGTTTGGGTCAAGAACGAATGGCCAAGATTCTTAAAGCTGATGAAAAAAGATCGTTCAAAGCTCCTTATTCCGTGCTATAAGGATATGGACGCTTATGAATTGCCCGATGATTTTGCACATCTTCAGGCACAGGATATGTCAAAGCTTGGATTTATGCAAGATCTCATTCGTGGAATAAACAAGATAATCACGAAAGATGAGCCGAAAGAAACAATTAAGGAAACAGTCGTTGTTAATGCTAATAATTCAAATGTAGTGCCGCTGCTTGAAAGAGTATCGATTTTTCTCGAAGACGGCAAATGGAACGATGCAAATATTTATTGTGAAAAGGTGCTTGATATTGACCCGAAGAATGCACAGGCGTACCTCGGCAAACTTATGGCGGAGCTGAGAGTTAAAAGCCGCAAACAGTTAGCCGATTGTGCACAGCCGTTTGATAATCTTGATAATTACGGCAAGGTTATTCGATTCGGTGACGAAAAGCTCGAAAACGAGATTCGTGGATACATATCACACATTAAAGAACGCAACGAAAATAATCGCCTGACAGACGCCTATACCAATGCAATAAACGCTATGAATTCCGCTGAAACAGAAGATTATTTTAAAGCTGCTGCACGCGCCTTTCAAAGCATTTCTGATTTCAAGGATTCAAAAGAAAAGGCAAAAGAATGTCTTGAAAAAGCAGAAGCAGCTCGTAAGGATGCTATTTTTGCTGACGGCAGAGAAAAGATGTATGTTGAGAGTATTTCAAGCTATGAAGGTGCTATCAAACTGTTTGAATCTGTTTCGGGTTGGAGAGATGCTAACAAGCAAATAGCAGTTTGCAAGCAAAAAATAGAACAGCTCAAAATAAAAGAAGAAGAGGATAGACTTGAAGCCGAGCGCAGGGCTGAAAAACGCAGAATCGAAAAAGAAAAAACAAAAAAGAAATATATTAGAATTGCAAAAATTGGAGGACCGATTCTGGCTGTTGTAATAGTTTTTATAATCATATTGAATACAGTTATTATTCCGAAGCAAGAATACAGTCTCTTAGTTGCACAGTACGGCAAAGAATCGGCAGATAAGTTAGTGAAAATAGATGTGGGGGACACCTACACATTTGGTACATATGAGCAAGATAATAATTTCTCAAATGGGAAGGAGGCAATTGAGTGGATAGTTCTTGCTAAAGATGGTAATGAGTTATTGCTGATCAGCGACAAAGCACTTGATTGTCAACCATATAACAAATCATGGGGTGATGTTACATGGGAAACCTGTTCTCTGAGAAAGTGGCTGAATCAAGATTTTTTGGATGTCGCATTTTCTGAAAGCGAAAAAGACAAAATATCGACAGTTGCTGTTCCTGCAACAAATAATCAAAAGTATCACACTAATGCAGGTAATTCAACTCGAGACAAAGTGTTTATACTTAATATAGATGAAGCTAAAAAATATTTTGAAACAGATGAAAGCAGGAGATGTGCCCCTACTGATTATGCCGTTGCCCAAGGGGCAAGTATGGATAACTTTTATACAACATACGGACAAGAAGCTACAACATGTTGGTTGCTACGTTCGCCCGGTGAGGCACAAGAAAAAGCTACCAGTGTTACTTTTGCAGGTTCAATTGCCTTTAGTGGTAATTCTGGTGATGATGGTGTTCGCCCCGCAATATGGATTGATTTGGGAGTCTGATTTTAATTCAACAAATAGCAGACAACGCCGAGTTAAGCACAAGCTTTTGGGCTTAATATTAACGATAATGTATTTTTTTAGGATTATTATCTCAATAAAATGGGACAATGCCTAATTGCATGGAAATATTATGTTGTTTTAAATACCAGTTATTCAGTGGGCATTAATTATAATTGACAGCTCTTTTATTTCATGGTATATTAAAAAAGATAAAGTTTTTAAAAGGACAAACTGGCAATATCTTGATTTTAAATGTCGTCAGATGTCGTCAGCACAATGCGTAAATCCCTTGATACATAAGGCTTCCGAGACTTTTTTACTGTGCCGGTTAACCGCGGTGTCACAGGTTCGAGCCCTTGTTTGAGGCGCCAAACAAAAAGATCGCTCATAGAGCGGTCTTTTTTGTTTCTGTCGGCACCTCTGCACAGTTCTCTCGCCTGCGACACCGTATTGCAGTAACGGAACGCGGCTGTTATCTGTCGCAGACAAAACAATCCGGTGAATTGTTTTGGCGTTGCGATACAATGAGGCAACGGCAGTTGCCGACAACATATTCAAAGTCACAGGTTCGAGCTGCTCGTACCTCGCAGTCACCCTTTTGTCACTCCGTGACATTTCCCCTGTTAGGGGAATCTCTGTTTGAGGCGCCATAAAAGAAGAGTAATTTTGATACAACATCAAGGTTACTCTTCTTTGTTTTTATTTCACCCCCTTTGCTGCGGCTATTTTTTAACTTTTTTGTGTTAATAGCGACCGATATTCAAACTTGAAACACGTTTCCGATCTTTCTGCCTTCCTTTTTTCACCGATATTAAAAAGACCCAAAGTGCAAATCAATCCATAGTGATACTTATGAGATTGATGCCTTTAAAATATAATTCACTATTAAAATAATTTTATATAATTATGCATTTTTAAACTTAATTTAATAAAATTTGTGCATTATTTATACTAAATTGACTTATATAATAGTAAAATTATAGTTGAATTTTGTACTGAATTGTGATATTATAATAATATCTATGCTGGAAAAATAGGTTATTGGATTGAAAAGAGCCGCAATCTAATTTTAGCAAAACTTTTTTTGAATAAAAATGCGCTGTGTGCAATGGGGTATCGGCGCGTTTTTGAACCATGGGAGGTAAATATTATGAAAAGAAAGCTTTCGAAACTCGGAAGGAGTACGGTAAGCGTACTGCTCTGCCTTGTTATGCTTTTGACTACCTTCTGCTTCTTTGATATCGGTTCGATGATATCGGAAGCGTTGGTCAGCAAGAGCAGTCATGCGCTGACGGAGGCAGGCACATCCTCGGATACCTTTGCACAGTATAATATTTCTGCGCCCGAGCTTGTCTATATCAAGGCCGGCGGAAAGGACTCGGAATACTTTCTGAATGCAACGTCGAGCGGTACGGTCAGCGAGCCGACATCGGCGACAGGTATGCTCAGATTTTCCTGTGCAACGTCGAGGAGTGTTAGTGTTTCAATAACTGTTCTTGACGCAAACCTCAACGCTTCCGGTGCAAACAGAGTAACAAATGTTGCTTTCTCCGACGGCACATATATGTCATCGGATAAGGCCTTGTCGGCGCCTTCGTCATCTGTTACGAAGACGATTAAGAGCATTTCCATGGCGAATGCCGAGGTTGGCAAAGAATATGTTATTCGTTGGAATATCGTTTATACAACCGCCTCGGGTTCATATACAACACTATGCCTATACGGGCATTAAATTCCCGCTGCTCTCTCAAGCAGGTATGACGACAAGACAGTATTATTACGGAACATACGGCGGAGCGACCGGTAACCCTGCCGAGACATCCACGTATTCATTTATTACGGGTGCAGACTCGGTTAAAGGCGGTAACGTCGCTTCCAAGTGGGTCAGCACAGGCTCGACTCTTACAGCTCCGCTTATCAATTTCAATGCAGGCCTTTATCCGAGAGGACTTGATATGCCGATAAATTCGAACTATTTTGATCCGAACGGTTCGGGCGTATTGCTCTGCTATTCAAAGCGTAATGACAGCAATTATTTCGGACAGGGCTCGAGAATTTATAACACTCAGTGGGACGGTTCAAATAGCTATAATCCCAAGGCAATGATCACCCAGTCGGGTTATTTCGGCGGTTCTCCTTCGACGGACGGTGACGCATACGGATATGCGGCTGCCGACATCACTATCGATACATCAAGGTTTTCAAATTTCAATCAGGTTCCGAACCTTTATGCAGGTTTTGTAGAGTTTGACTCCGACGGCGGCGCAAGCCAGAACTATTTGAACGCAATCAGAAATGTTTCTTATACATCTTCAGATGCTGCAAAATATTTCAGAAAGAACAAAACTATCAATAATAATGCCGGCAGTATGAACACGGCGCCGACAATCTATTGTCCGGATGTTGACCGTTCGGATGAAAAGAACGGCCGTTCATGGGTTCGCGGCCTTTACAAGCTTGACGGCGATATAACCGCGGCAAAGAATAATCTTACAAATTCAACATCGGGCGGAACATCGCTCACTATTGCCTCTTTCAGCAATAATGTTTATTCAACTTATATCCGTTTTGAATATTCGCTTCGTTTCAATCCGCTTATAGGTTATGACGAGTATTGTTCCGGAATCTCGGCTGTAAGACT
>OJMO01000485.1_pt1 | contig 28685 bp, 26 predicted proteins | sample 1597241 | NCBI WGS metagenome assembly OJMO01 (sample SAMEA2452129, study PRJEB22498) | human gut metagenome | biome: human feces; feature: human gut; material: feces | place: Australia | collected 2012 | reverse complement strand
GGCGACAACGACATATTTCCCGGCCACAATCAGGTTGGTGGTCCTGTTGATGCCATCCCAGACGGACTGGCCCGTGCCATAACGGTTGTCGAAGAAATGCTTGCAGGCGGCGTTGTTCACAAGCATCATCGGGAATCTCAGCCTCCTTTCACGGTTCATCGTCTCCAGACGGAGGATTCCGGTCGTGGTCTCCTCGCACCCGCCGATGACATTCGGGATCAGCTCAGGATAGTTCTCGTGGATCATAGTCACAAGATCTCCCCCATCATCGATGATGATGTTTGGACCGCACTCGATGACACGCCTGATGCCGTGCTCATATTCCTCGGGAGTCGCCCCGTGAACAGCAAAGACGTTCAATCCCTCGTGCACAAGGGCGGCAGCCACATCATCCTGCGTAGAAAGAGGATTGCTGCCCGTGACATACATCTCCGCCCCGCCCTCGGCCAGCACCTCGCAAAGATGCGCCGTCTTGGCCTCCAGGTGCACGGAAAGGGCCACTTTCAACCCCTTGAACGGCTTAGTCTCCTTAAACTCCTTCTCCAGACCTTCAAGCAGAGGCATATGATGCCTTACCCATTCTATCTTCAGCTCCCCGCTTTCCCAGAGCTGAGGGTTACGTATCTCACTCATTTCTTTAAGATCATTGTCTAAATATGGCAAAGATAACCATTTTATCCGTGCCTTTCGCCACATCTTCCATTCTTTCACCAAATAGCGACCTAAAGACTTGCGCATCGCGGCAAGATAGATTACTTTTGCGGTGTTTATTATGGTCTAAAGTTTGCGGCAGACATTGTTTACGCCTTTTTTAGACAGAAAAATTTTAATTTAGTAACATGAAAAAAATAAGTTGCCTCAGATTAAGAGAATATTTTCGAGGATAGATCTATTTTCGAAGAAGGAGTGTGCCGGTGGCACATGACTGATGAGAAAAGAGATATAGACCGAAAAGATTCCTTAAGATGATGCAGGTTATTTTTTGAATGTTACTTAACTGACTAACGTTCTGCATTTGCAAAACACTACTATTCTCCACCGCTATGAGGTGGAGGCAAGTTCCTCCCCCGAGGGGAGGGATTTAGGGTAGGGGTAACGTGAATAGATAAGGGTGGGCAATCACCTTCGAACGTGAGATAATGTATTAAAGCAAGTGATTGCCTACTTGCGAAAGATGAGTTTACTGAATATTATGGGACTTTTAGACGGAAAGGTAGCCCTCATAACGGGCGCCGCAAGAGGAATCGGCAAGGCCATCGCAATGAAATTCGCCTCTGAAGGAGCGGATGTGGCTTTCACCGACCTCGTCATCAATGAGGTTGGAGAACAGACAGTGAAGGACATCGAGGCCTTCGGCCACAAGGTAAAGGCCTACGCCTCCAACGCCGCGAACTTCGAGGAGACTCACAATGTGGTGAACCAGATTCTGGCCGACTTCGGCAGGATCGACATCCTTGTGAACAACGCCGGAATCACCAAGGACGGACTTATGCTCAGAATGAGCGAGGCCCAGTGGGACGCCGTCCTCAACGTGAACCTCAAGTCAGCGTTCAACTTCATCCACGCCCTGACCCCGATTATGGCCCGTCAGAGAGGCGGAAGCATCATCAACATGTCTTCTGTAGTCGGTGTCTCCGGCAACGCCGGCCAGTGCAACTACTCGGCTTCCAAGGCCGGTCTAATCGGTCTGGCCAAGTCCATCGCCAAAGAGATGGGTCCGCGCGGCATAAGAGCCAACTGCATCGCCCCTGGATTCATCATCTCGGACATGACCAACGCCCTCTCAGAGGAAGTGCGTGACGCCTGGGTGAAGCAGATTCCGCTCCGCCGCGGAGGCACCCCGGAGGATGTCGCCAACGTGGCAGTCTTCCTCGCCAGCGACCTCTCCAGCTATGTCTCCGGCCAGGTCATCCACTGCTGCGGCGCGATGAACTGCTAACGGAGTTTCTCCTCAGTCTTGGCCTGAAATTTGGCGACATCAATCACAAAGCGCTCATGGGCGCCCTCACCTATGAGCCCTTTTTCGTCATAGGCAGCGACCTTGAAGACAATTCTGCGGCGGTCTATCTCCACGACCTCGCTTTCGCACCACACTTTCAGTCCAACCGGCGTAGATGAAACGTGGGACACATTCACCTTAGTGCCCACTGTCTCCTGCCCTTCCTCAAGGTAAGGTTTTACACTTAGTCTGCTTGTGCGCTCCATGAGGGCGATCATCATCGGGGTGGCGAACACCCTCACAGTCCCGCTGCCGATGTGGCTGGCGGTCAGTTCCTCCGTCACGATCTCTTCCTGACGGCCTTTGATTCCGAGTTCGATCATATTCGTTGTTTTTCTTCTGACAAATTTACGAATAGTCAGTCACTTAGACAAGCTCTGTGACCGGAATACTTTGGTCGCTGAGCCAGTCGAAGCGACCAGACATATCTGAAGATGGGATATATACAAAAAAAATGAGCGTCGACGCATCGCGCGTGGACTCTCACTCTAACCACATAATTAATAACACTAAAACTAATAACCAATAGGTTGATCGGGGAGAGAACCTCCTTGCTCAACCCGAGTACAAAGGTACAGCTTTTTTTGATACTTGCAAACATTTTTTAATATTTTTTGCATAAATTTACGAATATACAGACTTAACCGTTTTATTTCCAACCCTATAAACAATAAGGGAAATTTTAATCAGTTTTAATAGATACATGATACACGGCATGAAATGCACATCGCACTTAAAATCTCACAATCTAAAACGTTTCTCCTTACGATTCGTAACCAGAATGTAACATATCTTACATTCCGACACAGGCTAAAGTGGCGACACTGATACGGACAGGAGGCGGAAAAACCGTCCGCAACGCCTTCTGGCAGGAACGAAGCGTCGCCCCGGTCGTGAAAACATCATCCACAAGAAGGATGTGTGAATATTCAGGGAAGGCTCTCATTCGCCTGACCTGAAACGCCCCAGTCACATTGCGGGCCTTTCCCTCAACCGAGAGTTTTGTCTGTGTACGGGTTCTGCGGGATCGGTAAAGGATGTCGGTGCGCATCTCCGCCCCGAGAAAACTTGCCAGAACCTCGGCTATGATCTCAGCTTGATTATGTCCTCGGGGCCAAAGCCGGGTCCAATGCAAGGGCACTGGAATCACGGCATCCACATCGGAGTAAACCGGCGATGAGGCCATCTCACGGCCGAGCTTCGAGGCAAAGTAACGCCCCGCGGCATAGTCGGAATGATATTTCAGCCTCTGGGTGATCAGCCTGTAGCCTGTCTGGGAGCGGTAAAAGAACAGGGATGTGGCGTAGGAATATTCCTCAAAAACGCAGGTCGCATCCAGATCACGCTGGATCAACGCATTGAACCTGTCGGCAAGTTGGTTGTGCGGCATATTCGAGAAATATGTCCGCGGCAGATCGGCAAGGCATCCGATGCAGAGGTGGCGTTCGCGCAGGGCAAGAGGTCGTCCGCAGACAATGCATTCGCGTGGCATGATGAGATCGCCAAGGGCGGTGAGGACATCATAAAAAGTAACGTTTCTTATCATAGTTTACAGTTCATATTCCGCAATTATAGGGAACAAAAACGTAAATTTTGATAAGAAACGTAAAAAGTTGGGTTCTTACCCCCACATTAATCCTGCCCCAGGGTCTTGACCGGATTCTTGGTGGCGGCGCTGTAGGTCTGGCCGAGGACGGACAGCAGGGAGATCAGCAGCGAGATCAAGGCCGCAAGCACAATAGCCCACCAAGGGAAGGCGATCTTGGTGTAGAACGCCTGTAGGTAATTTGTGATGCCCCACACGGCGAACGGAACGGCAAGCACGACGGCGACAAGGCTCATGATCATGAACGACTTGGACAATGTCCATACGGCCGAGCTGACTTCCGCGCCGAAGACCTTGCGGACAGCGATCTGGCGGCTCTGCTGCTCAGTGAAATAGAGCGACATAGCAAACAGGCCGAGAGCCGAGATCAGGATGGCCATGACCATGAACGAAATCACGAGAAGCATCGTGTTCTTGGTACCCTTCAGATCATCGACCAGTTTCTCGTCCAGATAGTAAGCATCCATCTCCACAGGAACGCCTATGGTCTCCTTCGCAAACTCCTTGCAGACATTCTTGACCGCGGCCATAGCCTCGGAGCGGTCACCGGTTATCTTAAGAAGCTGAATGAAGGCGTAATCATAATTCTCGTCTATGATCCTTATGGAGTTCCGCTCATTCTCCATCGGCTCGAACAGAGCGTTGTTGGCGCGGAAATCCGGGATGACGCCACAGATTTCATATTCACCATTGGTGTAGCTTCCGCCAGCGTAAGGATGCTCCGCCGTCACACCGAGGGTTCTCTTGGAAGCCTCCGTCAAAAGCACTTTTGGCGAAGAGAGTTCGCTGTATTTTTCCAAGACCTTGATTCCCAGAATCCTAAGCGAAGTCGTGTCCAACTGGGCCATACGCATCCAACCGATTATCTGATTGTTCTCATCGTGAAGGCCGTTCGCTCCGCAAGAAATCGGAGAAGTGATTCCAAGTCCTGCGTCAACCACCTGAGGCAAAGCCTTCAATCTGGTGCGAAGCGCCTCCTGAGGTCCTCTCCTATAGCCTACATCTCGTGAATTGACCTGAATGACATCCTTTGTCTCGTAGCCCACCGGAAGGTTCACGAGGTAGCTCACCTGCGCTGTCATCACGATGGCCATTGTGACAAGGATGGCGCTGAACACGGTCTGAAGCACGATGAACACCTTGCCGAATATCATCTTGTTCTTGAAACGGAACTCGCCTTTCACGACATCAATCGGTTTGAAGCGTGAGACAAGCATCGCAGGGAGCAGCGCCGAAACCACGGAGATGACAACCAACGCAAGAACGGCCCAAAGCACTGTGGTCAAATCAGGAGTCAGCACAATGTCGGTACTCAAAATCCTGTCAAACACAGGCTTGCATAAATATGCCAGCAAACAGCCCACGATGAAGCACCCGGTCGTAAAGGCAAATGACTCAGCGATGTACCTCGCAACTATATTCCTTGAACTTTCGCCAAGAACCGCCTGGTGGCCATTTCCTTGGCACGCTTCCCCGTCTGCGCGACAGTCAGATTGATATAATTGAATATGGCGGAGACCAGCAGCACCAGAGCCACGATGAACAGAAGCTCAACCTGTTTCCCGTCACCGGTCCTTAGACAGCTCCAAGCATCCATACCCGAAAAATAAGCCTTGTCAAGCCTCGTCACACTCGATCCCCACAAAAAGGCGTTGTCAGAATTGTCAGCCTTATAGAAATTCCAGTACCCGAGATACTTTTTAAGAAGATCATCACGCACCTTATCCACATCAGTCCCTTCATCAAGACGGACGATCGGAATCGTGCTGCCGAAATTGTCCATCCACGCTACACGCTTCTGCGCGCGTTTGATGCTTGTGAACAGATCGTAATGCTTGAACACATCGGTAGGTCCGAAATCCTCAACGACACCGATCACCGTCCACTTATCCTTGTCAACGTTCAATGTCCTGCCGATAGGATCTTCGTTTCCGAACACTTTCTTGGCGAACGTCTCGGTCAGTATCACCTCGTCCTCGTTCTCCAGAACCCTGTCCTTCGGGCAACCGGCAAGGCGGTAGTCAAAGAGATTGAAGAAATTAGTGTCTATCGAAGCCTCGGCTGCCTTATAATAGTCATCACCGACCATAATGTCCGTGTTGTCCATATCTACTATCCGGGTCCAATCCTTGATCTCCGGAATGGACGGGAAAAACTCCTCTGAAGCACCGAGCGTCATTCCGATATAATCCCCCGCCCCGACAACATACAGTTGCTTGGAAAGCGGCTGCTTAGCTCCGACACTGAACTCCGTCCTCGCATACGAAGCCAACAGAATGACAAATCCCAATGCCACCGAAAGTCCGAAAACCTCGATGAAGGTGTAAAGCTTGTTCCTCGACAGGAACTTCAAATACGTGCTTGACATATTATCTCCAATAATTAATCTCAAAAACAGCTTCTCATTTTCCGGCAAACCCTCGGCAACTTATCGCCGTCTCTTCCCAGAAACGACACTTTCGCCTAACAGAGTTCATGCCAAACCATACAACTAATTATTTGTTAATATTTTAGCGATTAACCATTTTTCTAAAAGTGTAAAGAAATTTAACACCGACTGTAAAGAAACTTTACACTTTCACCAGTCACTTCAACAATCTCAGTGACCGCAAACTCAGTCGTAAACCAGATTTTCCAATCAGAGAGTTTTGTACTCCAGAAAGGTCTCAACTGCCCAAAACCCACGATTCAAGGCGTTGGTACACCAGAAAGCCTTTTCCTGTACCAACTCCATGATTCAATGCAGTTGGTACACCAGACGGCCTTTCCCTGTACAAACCCACGATTCAAGGCGATTGGTACACCAGAAAGCCTTTTCCTATACCAAACCCACGATTCAAGGCGTTGGTACACCAGACGGCCTTTCCCTGTACCAAATCCATGATTCAATGCAGTTGGTACACCAGACGGCCTTTTCCTGTACCAAATCCACGATTCAATGCAGTTGGTACTCCAGAAAGCCTTTTCCTGTACTAAATCCATGATTCAATGCAGTTGGTACACCAGAAAGCCTTTTCCTGTACCAACTCCAATCATCAAATTGAGTAAGCGTTAAAAATATGTAGAGTGCGGAAGATTGAGACTGAGCTGGGAGTCAGCGTCGGAACGGGTTTTCTCGTATGCGATGACGGTGTCGAGATCCGGATTGATCATCAGATCCAGATTCCAGATCATGAGGCGGTCACCGGTCACGACTTCCTTGAAACAGTCAGTTATGCCGACAATGGCCGGAATGCCGATGCCTTTAGCAAGGACACAGACCTGACCGTCAATGTCTTCCTCTTGAGTGACAATTCCTACCACGTTGCGGAAATCAATCAGCGTGGAGTCTGACAGTGACAACCGCTCGGCAACAAGGACGCTGCCGGGCGGAATGTCCTCGAACGGATTCCTTTGCCCGCAGTCCTTGACCACGAACGCACGGCCTTTCGCAAAGCCACGGACACCCGTTCCACGCACTGTCATATTCCTAATACATATCTTGCCGGCAGACAATCACCAGTGGCACCGATCATATTCAAAAGTAATTGTCCGCCGACGAAAAAATCTAATTCATCTCCTTTGTCAGGTCCCAAGCGGCGCCGGGAGCGAAGACAGACTCAACGAGCTGATCGTAGAACATTCCCCTCTTCGCAAGGTCGAGCACATTGAAGCGGAAACGCATCAGCTGAACCTTCGGGAACATATTCTTGAGCATCTCGCGGGTCACTCCGATCATCGAAGGATCGTACGGCGCGCCGGCCTTCTTCATCAGATCCTGCATCTTGGCGAATGAATATACCTGACCCTGAAGCTTCTTCTTGAGTTCCGGCCAGCCTTCCTTCACCTTCGTCAGCTGGACACGTACGGTCTCGGCATCGTCATATTTCTTGGTGATCTCGGTATAGCCAAGTTCCGGCGCAGGGAAATTCTTGAATATCTCAAGCGCCCTCTTCTGCTCCTGCTCAAGCGTAGGCCAAGCCTTGACGCAAGCGTCAACATCAATCTTGGAGAGGTCCATCTTGAACAGCTCATCGAACACGGCGCACATCGTCAGCGTGCCGATGGCCACCTGAAATCCGTGAGACTGAAGCTTGCCGTTGAAACGATGATGTGTCATGTCAAGAATATGGCTGAACAAGTGATCGCAGCAAGAAGCAGGACGGCTGGACTGTGCGGCCTGCATCGCTATTCCACTGAGAGTCAACCCCTCGAACAAATCGGCAACGGCCTGTTTGTCACCCTTGGCCACACCCTCCGGGTCAGCCAGAAGGTCATCAAGACAGTCCTGAAGCACGTGCCAGGCATCCGGCTTGATCGGTTCCGTGCCCATCAGGTCGGCGATCATCCACTCGGCTCCGGCAGGAACCTTTGCGGCCAGATCAGCGTACCCCGCGGCAGTCATGGCCTTCGGGGCGGAGGCGATCACGTCAATGTCCGCGATGATCACCTTTGGAGCCGGGCAGGAGAATGTCTGCTTGGAGTTATGGTAGGAAATCGAGGCACCGAACGACGAGAAACCGTCCACAGAAGCCGCCGTCGGCAATGTCAGGTAGGACTGGCCGTAGTGGTGCGAGGCAAGTTTGCAAAGGTCGTTGATGACGCCTGAGCCCACGGATATGGTGACATATTCAGCCTCGGAAGACGGTCTGAACGCCTTCTCCGCATCCGGTTCCACATATTCAGGATCATTCTCGATAGCCTTGGCGGCGGAGAAGTCTCCGGCGATGATGTGGTCAACCATATCGACGTACCTCCAGTCGGCGTGGAACTCCTTCGTCTCGATGACATATTTATCCGTGTGGACACCCGCGGCCACAAACTCATCGTACACCTTCTGGCCAAGAACCTTCCAAGTGTTAAGGTCTGCCACCACAACGGCAGCCTTGCTTTCAGGGAACCACTTCTTGAACTCCTCGGGAGCCAGTGAGCTGACTCCGCAGCCCATCTCAAACACCTTGGTGTCGGTGGCGACAGTCAAGGCCTTGGCAATTCTTTCTTTTGAATCCATTATCAATGTTTATTAAGTAATTCTAAATAACACGCAGCACATTTGCCAAATACATAGTGGCTGGATGTCCGCGGATCGGCAAAGGTTCTTTTGTCGGCATAAAGTTACAAAAAATCTTTCGTAACTTAGCGACTATGAAAAAGTACATCTCAACCCTATTGGCCCTGCTGGCCGTCCCGATGATGATGGCGGCGCAGGAAAAAAGCCTCCACCAGCTCCAGCAAGAGTTTGTTGACCTGAGGCTCGGAATGTTTGTTCACTTCGGTCTCCCGACCTACCAGACAGCCGACTGGACCGATCCTGACCTTAGTCCGGAGGTGTTCAACCCGGTCAAGCTGGACACTGACCAATGGGTCAAGGCAGCCCAGAGCGCAGGGATGAAATTCATCTGCGTCTCCGTCAAGCACCACAGCGGCTTCTGCATGTGGGACACCAAGACCACGGACTACAGCGTGATGAGCTCGCCTCTTCACCGGGATGTGCTTCGTGAGCTCGTCAATTCCGTCCACAAGGCCGGGATGCAGATAATGTTCCACTTCTCGATCCTGGACACCCATCACCGTATCCGCCCGACCCTGCCGTTCACCCCGGAGAAAATCAACCTGCTCAAAAGCCAGGTGCGCGAACTTCTCACTGAATACGGCCCGGTCAACACCATAATGTTCGATGGATGGGACGCTCCGTGGGGCAGGATTTCATATTCAGATGTCTCATTCCCAGAGTTTTATCATCTCATCAAGAGCATCCAGCCAAACTGCCTGGTGATGGATCTGAACGGGGCGAAGTACCCGTCCGAGGCTCTGTTCTACTCAGACATCCGCTGCTACGAGCAGGGCGCCGGTCAGAAAATATCCCCGGAAACCAACCAGCTCCCGGCGATGTCCTGCTATCCTTTGCAGAAAACCTGGTTCTGGAAGACCGAGTTCCCTTCTTCGCCTCTGAAAGACGTGGACGAGATCGTGAAGGGCAACATCATCCCGTACAACAACGCCTACTGCACCTACATCCTGAACTCCGCCCCGAACCGTGACGGCCTGATGGATCAGAATTGCATCGACGCGTTGAAGCGCATAGGCAAGATTTGGAAGAACACCGGCCACATCGTGGACGTGGCCGAGACAATGGAGCCGATCACCGACATCAACATCGCCATCGGCAAGCCGTGCGACTCATCCTGGTCCGACGACATGGACATCATGGACTTCGCCAACGACGACAACTTCCGCACCTGCTGGGTCTCCAGCCCCGAAGTCAAGGAGCCGTTCTGGAAAGTCGAGCTCGACCCAGGCTCCCTCATCAATATGGTCGTGATGACCGAACCAAAGCCCGGCGTGATGCAGGAATATGTCATTGAATATCTCCACAAAGGCACCTGGCACACAGTCTTCAGCGGCACCACCCCGACTCAGAGCCGCGTGAAAATCCACCGCTTCGACAAGGTTTACGCCGACGCCGTCCGTGTCCGTTTCACCAAATGGACCGGCCTCCTCTCCCTCGCCGAATTCGGAGTCTATACCCCGTACGAGAAGTAAGGCCTGCCGCTTCAGGCAATCGCTGAGTGCGGATTTCAGTGATGACCACCCAAACTTTTCGGCGATAACCACGCACTTGTCAAGGAGCCCACGACGCACGAAGAGGAGCCTTTGTTGACCAAAGCATCACTATGGTCACCAGAACCTCGACCGGTCGCTGAGTCCGTCGAAGTGACCGTGGTCCGGCAAGCCCGCAGGCAACAGTCCGGCAAGCCCGCAGGCAACGATTCGGCAAGCCCGCAGGCAATGGTCCGGCAAAGCCGCAGGCAGTGGTTCAACTGGCTCTCCGACCGTCTCTCTGTTGGAATATGCTTGCCGTGGCACTTAATGCACTGATAATGAAACGAAAAAGCGACCTCGTGGTGTCGATTACCGCACCACGAGGTTGCTTATTATATTGACAGATAATAAGTTATCCGCCAAGAATACACTACTAGAATTTGAATCCAATGCCGAAAGTCCAGGCATAGTTGTTCCTGGAAGCTGCCGAGTACGATATCTGCGACCAGTCATCGCCAACGTAGAACGAATATCTTTTGTAGTCAACACCGATTCCTACCCTGAAAAAATGGCCGCAACCTGAATCGCGGAACCCCTCCGGCATATCCTTCAAGGAAGGGGAATAGTCCGAAATCAAACCTCCTTTCAAATCTATATAAGGACTTATAGACTTGTTTAAAAAGCTGTACCTCAACTGGATAAAGGTCGGTACCAAAAAGGAATTAACATCCGAAAGAGAGTGGAATTTCTGGTTCTTTATCCCGATTCCCACCCCGGCGAACAACCCGGGAAGAATATTGTACCCCGATGACACGTTCACATATTCTCCGGCAAAACCGTCTTTGAAAAGGACTCCGGCCTCAACATTTCCGGCGAAGCCGCGGGTGAAACTCGGATTATTGTTCCCCTGAGCGGAAGAAATCATCGTGCTGGCAAGCACGGCCACACAACACAAAAACAGATTAAGTTTCATAACTGATAAGATCTATAAAGTTTTTTGTCTTTAGTAAGCGTTAAAAAATAAGTTGAACTAAATATGTGTCAGATTTATGAGGATAGATTTCTTTTGGAAGAAGGAGTGTGCCAGTGGCACATGACTGATGAGAAAAGAAATCTAGACCATAAAGATATGCAAATTGTTCAAGTTATTTTTTAATGATTACTTAGTATTGATTTTTAGTGAATTGTTCTGATTTCGCCCCGTAAATAACACAACTACTATGCCATCACAATATTCATAAAATAGCATCTGCTACGACAGTTACCGACTATATCCTCTCCCCATACTCAAGAGACTGGATTTGCCTTGCTAAAACTCTTTACTCCACCGAACGGATGGCATTATGGGCATTATACTCAACTGTTTCCACTTGCCACCTTCATTGAAGATCATATATGCATTATGCCTGTTCAGCAGATTGAATATAGAAAAAGACAATGACGACGTTCCTCCTTTCCTATGAGTCTCAATCGTATAGGCGACATCTATCCTGAAATAGTCTTTCATTCTCCAGCCGTTTTTGCTTGTCATCTCATAGCGGTTATAATTCAACTCTGTAAACTCGTCCGGAAAAGAGTTGACACCCAAACGCTGATTCCAATAAGGCATTGGCACACCTTGATAGGAAGACGCATAGACAGTTGCCATATTCCCTGACGAATACGCCAAAACACCATTAACATACATTTCCCTCCGGAAGCCTTTCCCTGTACGACGTTTTGATACCAGATATTTAGCCTGAATATTAAGAATATGCCTCCGGTCAAATTTGAAAGGGAATTCTTTGCCGTTATTGAGTTCCAGATAACGTCTGGTAGTTTTTGACAATGTGTATGCCAGTGTTCCGTTGAACTTGTCAGAAGTGTAGGATGCTGACAATTCCGCACCAAAAGACTTTCCTTCACCGACATCAACCTCATCCTCCCAAGTGTCATCACTGAGTCGGAACATATTAGATGATGATTTGTAGCTGACAAGGTTGTTCATTTTTCTATAATAAGCCCCCATTGTCAGATGCAGTTCCGATCCGGAAAAACGATTGTGGTTGAACACTCCGACATAACCTTGTTTCGTCACCTCTTCCGGAAAGTTGTCATCCACAGGAACATCAATATCTAACGCCCATCCTGTAGGCAGACCTTCCAAGATATGATGATACTGGGTGAATTTGTCAAAAGTCGACTCAACTCCGAATTTATCGGACAACATATAGTCAACTTTGAATCTTAGGTCAAAATTATCTCTCAAACTTGAACCGTTCCTTGCCAAAGTATTACGAAGCCCCAAAGAGACATCCAACCTTCGCACAGACAAAAAGGCATCAATGAAAGATGAGTATGTCCTTAACGAATAACACTGGTTGGATCCGGCGCTGAAAGACGATGATTGTTCCTGCCTGTTCATCGGCTTGAAAACCTTTCCATCGCCCATCAAACCTCCGTTTATATTCAGATAATCATTTAATTGCCAATTCAGTTCGCTCTGTACAGCAAAGCTTGATTTCTCATTGCCAAGAACTATCTCAGAAGTTTTTGTATGGTGGCGGTTATAATAGATTTGCCCCTCATTGGATTTCGATGACACATAATAAAGCTTCATGGCCAACCTCAACTTTTCATTAAGACTTGAATTCCATTGACCTTTAACAGCAAATGTGTTCCACCCCAAATAACTTTTGTCCTCATCATTGAAAAACGAGAACCTATCATTCGAAGCAAACAACATTAAGTCAACAGAATTTGACCTGCTGATATTCCAATCAGACAGAATACACACATCGTAGACATTGCCTGACATTCCAGCGTTGCCGTTATCGTCATCCGCAACCGCTTTCATAATCAGTTTTCCGGCAAACAGCGCCGGAGAAAAGCGCAGTGCCGCCTGCACTCCAAACTTACCATTAGATGACGGAAGCGAAATATACGCTCCTGTCATATATGGAGAAACCGAGACGCTTCTCTTAGCCGATAAAGCTGAGGATTTCTTGGTCCTTATGTCAACTATGGATGAAGATACATCCCCATATCTGGCACTGATTCCACCCGGGCTGAAAGAAGTACTGGCGATAATATCAGGAGAAAAAATTGAAAACAATCCTAAGAGATGGCTTGTGCCACTTATCGGCACCCCATTGAATTCAACCCTGTTTCCACCGTTGTATGCCCCCCTTACAAACAACCCTAAAGTTCCATCCATACCTTGAGCCACACCTGGCAGACTTGAGATATGACGAATCACATCCGGTTCCCCGATGATGGAAATTGTGTTGAGTGACTGCTTGGGCGAGTAAATAAAATTGTTTCCTCGATTATCAGACGAATACGATGCGGTAACCTTGGCACTGTCAATAGCAACAGCTTGTCCGTCAAAACTTTGAGAACGTAAGACAAATTGGGACATGAAGATTGATGCAACAATCAACAACAGATTGTAAATACACCTATTCATAAGCGCTTGGCAGATCAAATTGTGTACATTGGATGATGTGGTCTGAATATGCCCCGAATATTCCCAAACCACCATTGATGTTGCAATAGACGGTACTTTCATCCAGCCATTGAGTCGGATCATCAAAGTTTTGGTGCGACATCATCTTCATAAGGCTTGTCTTCAAATACTTATCATATTCATCAGAGACACTCCGGAATACCATCAGACTCTGTCGTAATTGTCCTTCCACATAGAATTCCCGCCGACTTGAATCTTCCGGCAAAACCCTTATGTAACAAAGATGCTCCCTTGTGTCGCCAGGTTCTCCTGTATCAAAAAACATCAGATTATCAGATGCATTAAAATTGTCAGCATCCGGATGTGATGTGCCTATGAATTCCACCAATCGATCTGATGCCGAAATCGCAGGTTTCAACATTAAAGTGTCAATATCCTGTTTAAGATGAAACATCCAAAACGGGTTATCCGCACGTTCCTGAACAAAATATCGTTTGGAAACTGTCCCTTTTGAACAATCTGAAAACACCTTGACATCTTTTGGGAAAGTCGTTTCCGCATAAATATCCTCAAAACCGTCCACAGAAACCTTTAGATCATATTTTATTTCTGGTTCAGGGGTAAAGTCCAGTGACCATTTTCCATAGCCTGACTTCTGAAAAGTTCCCATAATCGCTCCATTGGACGACAATGTCGCGACCGCGTTTTCAACCTCGTCAAAGAACAGATCCCCCTTTTGGGCGTTATGCGTCAAATAAAGATATTGGACAGAATCCGATGACAACAGGCAATTGACCACGATTCTGTCCTTTCTGACATTGTCAAACTTAATCTCCTCGACACAAGAGATCAAGGATATTAATAAAACAAAAGCGGTTAATCTGAACCTCATCAAAATCTCCTACCTAAGAATCACGGCCGCCGTAGTGTCCCTCATCACCTTTCCATTCCTCATTTCCACCTCAACCGCGAATCTTGACTTACGACCGACAAGGCCATCATACTGTTTGAGCTGAAGAAACATTGTTGCCGTGATCATAGGCCTGAAAGACAGGTACTTCTCAAGAGGCGTTTCTTTCCCGACTTCTCCAACCAAGCGTTTATCATACGAAATGATAAAGTTCTGATAATTTCCGGCACGCCAAATGTTCACCCGGTCATCACCGACAGGTTCAAACGTTTCTCCTTCCACGACAGGTGTAAGCCTTATTCCCACTACTTCCTCGGTACGGTACTCGACATCAACCATAACAGTTCTTGTCTGCACGTAAGACGGCGATCCTTCCAGATACTGCATAATTTGTCTTTCAATCTCGTAGTCGTGAGTACTTATCTCATCATATTCAAACCAATAGATTCTACCAGTCAACTTCCTTGGTCCAATGTCAACTCTGATAAGATAGTCAGATGCGGAAACACTTTCTCCCTCCAACGCTTTTTCTTGAAATATATCTTTTGATGACTCATTCTTTTTAGGGACAATGTATCTTTCAAAGTTTCTGGCCGTAATCGCCTCACAAGTCCGTGGCACACAACTATAATTTGTTTTTTCAGAAAAGTCATACTTATCTTTCCTACAAGAGAAAAGACCAACTGCCAAAACAACAAGTAAGAGTAGTTTCCCTTTCATAACTAAACACAGTGTTATTAAATTGCGGTAAAATTATAAAATATCGTCCTCTTATACAAATAATCATCTCCTTGCGCAACCCAAGAATCTTTAATATAAGGATAATATTCAGCATAGTTTTCAGGGCCTCCACTCCACCCCCAATTCATCAGTAAATATTCTGTTGTTGAGTATGTACTCTCAACAACCTTCATTCCCTTGTAAATTTCAGGATACTCCGCCTCAGCCGAGACGCCTTTCCTGAAATCCGGATTCCGAACCTCCTGCCCGAACGCCGTGACAGAGACAATCATCGCCATCACAGCAATAAATAAATGTTTCATAAAGTAAAGTTTTTAATGTTCAGTCCGTATTATCAAATATAAAGCCAGAGAACTCTAAAAAGAGAACAAATACTCAACCATACACATCTCCCCTACCAAAATCTCGGCACGTCCACTCAATTCTTTGAATTGTGATATTCTAAAATCGAAATCTGTTATTGCTATCTCTACACAATAAACAACAGAACCATTATATAAATGACAAGTTGAAGGATGAACACCACTCACCACCCCATGAAAAGTATCTTTTCCTTTAGCAGTAAATGAATTAAGATTAACGGTAACATTCTGACCAGTCTTAATCAAGTGCAAATCTGAGGGCTTAATCCTAACGATTCCAGATATCTCATAATTATCATTATCAATAATTATTGAAGCATCACCACTGATAGTCTGAGGCAACTGAACAAAAATCAATGCACACAAAATCAACAAAAAGGATATGATAATCGTGGTTACTCCACATCTCATAACCCAAGGCGGAATCGCTCCTATGATCTCATTAATGTCTTCAACATAATCATTATCTGACATAACGTTAACCTCCAAGTTCCAGTTGATTCTTTATAAGTTTATAATATGCACCTCTACATGCAACAAGATCGGCATGAGTTCCCGTTTCAACTATTTTTCCCTTGTCAAGAACGACTATATTATCCGCATTCTTTACCGTACTTAATCTATGAGCCACAATAACTACAGTCTTTCCCAAAAACAACTTATTAAGATTTCTAGTAATCAATTTCTCGGTGTTTGTGTCCAAAGCATTTGTGGCTTCATCAAAAAACAAATAATCAGCCTTTTTATAGACAGCTCTTGCTATAAGTATTCTTTGTTTTTGACCGATGCTAAGACCATGTCCATCTGCCCCTATTCTTGTATTATATCCAAGAGGCAATGCTTCTATCCATTCACTAATGCAAGCGATGGCAGCCGCCTCACGAACACGTTTCAAATCTGGATATTCATCGGAAAGAGCGATATTGGCTGCTATTGAATCCGAAAAGATAAAACTATCCTGCAAGACCACTCCACATCTTTCTCTCCATTGCTTCTCACTGTAGTTTCCGATTGGTTCTCCCCCAAGAAGAATCGCGCCTTCTGTTGGAACATGGAAGCCCAACATCATTTTGAGCATAGTTGTTTTACCACTACCCGAAGCTCCAACAATAGCTGTAATCTTTCCAACCGGAATCATAAGATTAATCCTATCCAAGACTTTATATGAGTGAGAACCATCATATTGAAAAGTCACATGAACAAATTGAATATTTGAATTTAAAGGAATATTAGGAAGCCGACCGCTCTTATCTCCGTCCTCATCTTTCATCTTCTGAATTTCACCAAGACGATCAAGGGATATTGATGCTTCTTGAGCTGTTTGGGCAAACGATATGATTCTAGATACAGGAGCATTCATTTGGCCTATAATGTATTGAAGAGCCATCATCATACCGAGTGTCATATTTCCATCCACCACTGATTTTGCAGCCACAAATGAAACAAACATGTTTTTAGTCTGGTCTATCAAGGTACATCCCAATTCCTGCATTTGTCCTAGACTCAAACCTTTAACATTAATCCTAAACAATCTGGTCTGAATACTTTCCCATCCCCATCGCATCCGTCTTTCACATCCATTTATTTTTATGTCCCGCATTCCATTTATCAATTGCACTATTGAGTTTTGATTCGCAGAAGATTGTTGAAAACGCATATAATCCAGTTTTCTTCTGCGTTTTAGAAATGCCAGCACCCATACAATATATAAGATTGTGCCAATGATAAATACAATCAATATTTTTATGTTGTAACCGCTCATAACCGCACAATAGACCAGAAAGGACACTATGGCCACCGCCATGCCAAGGAATTCTCCCGTCAGAAAACGTTGTATTTTACCATAATCACTCGTTCTTTGCATTATGTCACCAACAGTTCGACTATCAAAGAATGATATAGGAAGTCTCATCAGTTTGTTAAAAAAATCCGACAAAAACGAGAGACTCACACGAGAAGTCACGTGCAACATAAGCCAGTTTCTTATAAAACCATTTGCCAAACCTCCCAAAGTAAGAATGAACTGCGCTATTAAAAGTAGCGTAATTAATGGCATGCTTCCATGTCTAATCCCCTTATCTACAATAGCCTGGGTAAACAACGGCATCGCAAAACTAATCAAGCTTGCCATACCCATCGCTAAAAGCATAACTATTATGCAAGTACGATAAGGGTATAAATACGTGAAAACAAATCTAAAACCAATTTTTTGCTCAATTATCTTATGATCTGAAAACAACCTTGGTGTCGGCTCCAAAAGAAGTGCGACACCAAGGTCTCTATCTTGATCCAGCCAATAGCGAATAAACTCTTCACGATTATAGCTCAAAAGACCATGAGCGGGATCAGCGATTTTCACTACATAATTATTCCTTTTCTTTACTATTTCATATATCACAATGAAATGATGCTGATTCCAATGAACCAAACAAGGAAAAGGCACATCACTACATAATTGATCCCAGCTGACTTTAACGCCCATTGTCCTAAATCCGATGGATTCAGCAGCATCAGAGATGCCAAGAAGCGACACTCCCTCTCGATTAATGCTACACTTATCACGCAAAACTTCAGGACTAAAATCACATCCATAGTATTTTGCCACCATGCGGAGACATGTTGGACCGCAATCCATCGAATCTCGTTGAAGATATGGTCGAAATTTAGACATTATGGTTCAGTGTTCGAAAACTCAGCCGAAATCATTTTCATGTCTTTCAGTGTCAATGGGCTATTTTGTATTTCTTTAATAACCACATCCTTATTTTTACCCGTAAATATCATCCGTCCATGCAATTCAATACCGCTGATCCTGACCGGTTCTTTGCGAGTTTGTTCTGTCGCTATCCTCCAAACGTAATGTTCCAATCCATATTCCTCGTTTCTGCTTCCTTCAAGACAAACATCAAGAATATTATCATGCTCGTCAAACCTGACGAGAATCTGGCTGTTATCCCCACTCTTATCAACCAAAAGGTATGACATTCCAACATCGCCCGACAATTTATGAATCAGCATTCTGCCTGAGACACATTCATCTTTCAGCCGTTCCGAGTGTCTGTTCAAGATTTTTCCAAGAATGACATAAGAATTGAAAAGGTCAAAACCTACCATTATAATATCCTTATTATCATAATTATTGTCTAATGAATATATCAGCACATTGGTTTTGTTTTTTGAATACTTCCCATCATAATTATTAAGAATAGTAAAATCAGAGATTCCCCTCGAAGCTCTCGAATCATTTCCAACGTCAGGATGATTATAGGTCATCTCATATTCACAATGAAACCTACGTCCGAACACCCTCCACTTAAATGGAACGGAACGTACTAGCGACACGTATTCATCTATACGTCGTAAATTCTTTTCCACGACTCTCGCCCCAACCAATTCTCCAACCTTTATATTCAATGTCATGCATCTCGTTTTCCCGTCATAAACAACAACTTCGGACGAAAGCCCTGCGACAGATGCCTTCAAAGAGTCACCACATTCTATTGATTCAATCGGAAAATCAAACCTTCCCAATGAATCACAATTTCCCAAACAGTTTCCATTCTTGAATATGAAAGCATACTCAACAGGAGTATTCCCTAACAAAACTGACACCGAAAGATTCTGTGCCACCATAACATCCACACTCAAAAGTAAAGCAAATGCAACTATTACAGTTCTCATTGTATTTCATACATTAAAACAAGGTTCCACCATTATCGTAGAACCTTGTTTTTTATTAGATGCTATTGTAATCCACAGAACTCCGTTGCCACAATATCACACTTTGCACTTTCACATGTGCCTCTAGACGCAATACAACCTGTCATAGAATTACAGCAAGGACCTCCTTGTGAACATGAATCAAAGCTCGTTGTCCATCCACCTTGCACTCTTCCCATTTCTTCTGGATTCAGAACAGTTACCGTCCTCTTGTTCAGAAATGTTTTTTTGATTTTTTTCTTTTCCATTTTGACTAGTTTTTTTTAATGTTAATAACTATTTGGTGCACCTATTGCCTACGATAACATCATACATTCATCCCATGCCGAATCAATATTGAAAATAAGAGATAACAACACAATGCCAATTCCTGTGATCCCTTCGAGTAGCCCTATGCTATCCTTTGAGCAACCATCATATCTAATATAACGATACCCAGCCAGATGCCCTCTTGCTGAACCAAATTGTAAAGTAAGCCACGCCCAATGCTCAGAAGCGTTGGAAAAACATTCCAATTGAGTTTCAATTGACAATCTCTTAAAGGCATACGCTAGAAAAGATGTTCCATGGCAAAAGAACGCATCTTCTACCCCACAGTCATAAGGGTCTATTCTATGGGCAATCAACTCCAGTTTAGACAAAAAGTAATCCGCTGTCGCCTTTCTTTTTAACAATAAAGCACTTTTGTATAGAGAATAAAGAGTACCGGCATCTCCATAACACCACGCCAATCTGGCTTTTGCCCTATGATCTTTTGGATAATAGTCCTCTATCGGTAATGAGGCTGGATATATTGAATTTGTCTGTTGAAGTGCTTGTGTATTATGATCATACAAATTAAATATACCATCAATCATTGTACGACACTTATCCTTTCTTATGCCTTTCAAATAACACTTAACGATAAAATAAAGGTAACCAGCCATACCATGTGCCAAGCCAAAATCATATTTCCATACTTTCCAAAATGAATTATATGTCGGCCATTTTACCTCCTCAAAATCAGTTTCCCTTGCATCATACAAGTTATCTATTATTATTGCACATTCAGCTAATCTATCTACGCTAAGGAAGTATCTTCCTATACTTATAGCTCCATGTAATTGGTCATAGTTATTATTGTCTATCGCTCGACGCAAGCCATCCCGAAGAGCATTGTCAATCTGACAAAAGCACTCCCTGTCAATTTCTATCAAATGAGTATTCACCAAATAATTCAACAACCACGCATATCCTGCTATACCTGAGCAAAATGAATTTGTTACCATAGAATCCGTATCATCTAACGCATCCAATAATTGATAAGCTTTATTTAGATATAGTTCTTCTTTCGTTGCAAGATAGCCAAGTGCACAAAATAGTACAACTCCAGCATCACCATCATATAACCCGATTGATCCAGATGCTTTATAAGAACATAAAACATCCGAAATTTCTTTCAATTTATCTTGTAGCCTTATATGAAGCATATCAGCAATTGATTATTTATCCCAACGAATACTTTTGCCTTGCAAGCAATGATTCATAATATCTTGACAAAAAATCAAAAATCATCATCTCATTAAAGCGATTATTTTCAATGAACAAACGATTCATTGACATATGCAAAACACTGGCAAGATAATCTGTTAGATCAACAGAACTTATAGAGTGACCTATCTTGTTTGCCAATTCACGAAGAACAAGCTCTTTTTGTCTTTGTTTTGTGTTATCCAATAGATTATTAATCAGAATTCTCATTTCGCGATATTTTTTATCAATCTGTCGTATATCTTCCGCTTTATCAAAACCAAATTCTTTTCTATATGCATCTCTTCTCAACGACGAAAATATTTGTTTACTTTTTGTACTAAATCCAAATTCATCAAGATATCCATCCATTATTGATAGAGCAAACTTCCACCTATCACCTTCCCCTTGATAATCAGATATCTTAATCGCATTCAAAACCCAATCACTATCCATACAAAACAACGATTCTGTTTCTTCTATCAACTCCGCTCCATAACGCTCTAATTCTCTTATGTAAGTGTCATATTGGACAATAGCCACATCATTATTAACAAAAGGAGAGAAATATTCATTCACAACTAATATTACATTAAACACATTGCTGATATCAGGAATATGGAATCTTAATCTTAAATGAAAACCCATAGAATCCTTATATCGAATAAAAAACCACTTGTCAATTATTCCCTTTCCCCTCAAGTCATTCACTAGTTTGTAAACACAATCTTTTAATATGAACTCCACTTCATTCTCACCCGTGTATATTTTACAGAAAAGCCATTCACTTCCAGGCATAAAGATCCTTCTCATGATATTGAATTCTTATAGAAAGGAATAACAAATTCAGCGCAATAAGGATGTTTACCATCTGTCACAACAGTTCCCAAGCTATCCTCAATGAACTCTTCTAATAAGAGCATCTTCTTCTTTTTAAGCAAATCAAGAAATATCCTCTTATACTCATCTTTAGAAAAATCCACATACAAACTGTTATCACCTTCTGTAATCACTATCTTTTGTGGAATATTATTCATGATACGCCACGAATCTATGTTGCTAACGTCGCTTTCAAAGACCCTCCATGATCTAATTGCTAAAAAGCACGAACCATAACGAACTCGTGGTACGTAACCCATTAAAGATAACAAGTTATCTATAGAGAATAAACCCTGACTCGTCTTTTTATAACTTTGAAAATCACATAAAAATCTATATACTGGAGTTGTATGCAACGAATAATTATGGGCATTTGATAACATTGGCAGAATGCGCTTCCCCATTGAATTAGAAAAAATCGTCAGGTGTCCATTTTCAAACCGAAGCATCAAATCAGACACCGGGAAAGATTTCTCATTGATTTCACCTGAACGGGCAAGATAATGAAGCTCACAATCACGCAAAAGAGGTCTAAAAGAAATATTGCCTATTCTTGACTCTGGTAGATGAACAATCTCCGCCAATATCCAATCATCTCCATTTTGAAGTTGTTCCTTATCACATATTTCCTTAACAAGTTTATTGATAGAATCATCTATACAGCAGAACCTTCCGAGCAAACGCTCGGCGTAACCACATATAGACTTAATCTGCACTAATCCATTTGGAAACAACTTACAAAGAACAGACGTTGTCTCTATAATATCTGAAGCATCGCCAGAGAAACTGAAATCACTATCTTTCAATTCGATTTCAGAAACCACAATGTCGTGTTTAATTTTTTCTAAGTATTTTTTAAGGATTATCGATTCTACCTTTGACAAAGTGATACCCTCATCATTTCTTGTCCTATGAGGAACTTTTATTCCTTTTGTTAATGGGTTATCAATATTTGTGTATGATCTGGTAGGATATCCTATACCTATATCAGAATCAAGAGCCTTTAGTAATGGTATTGACCGAAGTTCATACTTTTCAAAAAAGGCATCAATGAAATCCGACATTGCTTTATTCTCTTTTTTAGAAGAGATGTTTAACCTAACAAGAAAATCCAAACATCTATTAATTTCCGCTATATCATGATTAGATATACTTACAGAAACAGGTGTTCTATATAGATCTGTCTGAATCAAGAACTTTTTGTCATATTTTATACCTATGCTATCTGTCAGCGAATACAATTTATTGTATATATCTGGTTCATGTTCCAAAGATTCATCCAATCTCATTAGTATTTGTTGAAAATGGAGAAGTTTCTCTTTATATGTCAACAAGGATGGTTTATCTGATATCCATTTTATTAAAGAATCAAGAGTGTCATCTCCTGTGACATTAGCTTCAATTTCACTTTTTAAAATTTGATTATCAATCAGTTCTTCTATAAAGCATTTCGAATCATCAACAGCGATGCTATAGTATTCACATAAATGTACCAATTCATTTATGTTCTTTCCTGATTGTGCATTTTTTAATAATATGTCAAGATTAGGGATAATATCTATTTCCTGCAATCTATGAACCCTATGAGACTGATTATCGTATATATACTCAACATAACGTAATCTATTTCCGACAATATAAATACTATCATTGGGATAGAATTTCAATTGGCATCTAAACTCAGGTTTTGATTCAAAATACTGGATTAATGAACAAAGATAATTCATGTCAAGTCTTGAATGACGCAAAGACTGACGTTGCTCACAAATTCTTATATTTGTACTATCACCAATTTGTCCAATAGTGCAGCCTGCAAATAGTCCGAAAGGAGTACATCTTGTGGACATTCTTGTCCAATACTTTAGTAATGACTTATGGACCTTATAATTATCAGTCAATGCTTTCTGTCTTTCTTTATATAATTCTGATGAGGCAAGACAAACCGCTTCCTCAAAAATTGGATTATTAAGAACAACGTGCTCCACTTCATCCAAAGAGAACATCGGTGTTCTCAATACAAAAGAATCAAATGGTGAATAGTAGGACATATATGATTATTTATAACAACAACTGTCCTTCATACTGAGAGCCTTCAGATAATGTAAACGTCACAAAATAGAGCCCACTATCACTGGATATCGGAAATATCGCAGTTTTGATTTTGCTATTGATCGAAAAGTTTAAATACTCTCCTGTTAATGTATTTTGAATAGATACTTCCACTTCCCCGATATCATTCAAAAAATATACAAGAATAGAAGATATCTCCGCATTGTAGTAAACGTCAAAAGGAATAACAACCATTGAGTGTGGCCTATGATTACCACTATTATTAGCAACAGGTCTTACCTGTATTGGCTGGTCAGTGCCACTAAAAACATCTTTACTATTAGAATAAGCAAAAGAAGATAATAATAGCACTGTAAAACTAATTGTTTTAAAAAAATTTAAGTTTATCATTTTAGTATTGTTTTTCCAATGCAAAGTTCGTAAAAGAAAGGATTATATACGACAAAAATAACCTAACAATGATCATTGGAAAAACAATCTATCTAAGGCATTGTAAACAATATTCGTCAATATATGTTAAATAAATTCTAACATACGGATATTGTAAATTGTTGTAATTCAACTTATTTAATAGCACGTACAAGTAAATATTGGTTGAATCACATCTCGAATACACTTATAATCAAGCAATTAAACCTAACATTAGAAGAACAATAGGTATCGTTCCTTCTCTGTAGAGCCACTATGACGTATTCTATCCTTCAAACGAACCTTTCGCATATAAACAGATTCTTTGCTTGGAAGGTTAAATATTTTAAGAATCAAAACAGTGTCAAATTGAGCGACTATACAACTGAACAAGCGTATATCTGATTCATTCCAATCTTTAAAATCTGACCTGAATCTTTTTATCACATTATCATAAACTCGGTTCAACTCCGCTTCAAAATCAAGTTGCCCTTTTACATCTTCTGAATTGATTCCTTCCAACAAACTTATTATCTTATTGTACATGTCAGAGAGTAATATGTTTTGCCTATCAGTTTTCTTTTTCGAATTCTGCAGAATCTCAACCAACGGAGACATCCATTGACATTGCCCTTTATATAATTTCAAATAATTAGATTGAAGGATTTCCAAGTCCTTATGTATTCTATCAGCGGATTTATTGCTTTCAGCGAGATCATTATCAACAACTTTTTTTAACAACACCAATCTCCTACGTTCTTTATCCGCATTAACATATCTTTTATAAAGAATCACAGAAATACACGTTATGATAAGAATTGAACAAAATGCTATTATTACCATCCATAAACGATGGTGTAATATTTCTTGTTTTTTCTCTAAGGCAAACTGTTGATAATAATTTCTTTGCGCCACTGCAGAAGACTGTGACTGCATTTTTAATGTTTGAGCGTCAGTATCTTTAAATGATTCCAACAACATTGAATAAGCCGAATAATAGTCTCCTTCCAATCTCTTAACCTGGCTAAGGCAATACCTATAAGCCGGAATAGAACCAAAGCCTTGCCCATCAAGTTTTGTGAAGATTTCCTTCGACTCCTTCATCCTGCCGACTTTAGCCAAAACATAGGCATACACACATTCATCAACGACATCGTGAAAAGATGCCGTCACTGACAACTCCATTGACCTTTCAAACATCAACACAGCCTTCTCACAATTAGAAAAAGGACAGAACGTCAGCATACGACCATAAGTGGCCATCGCATCCGCCTTGAGATCTGTTGGAAAAGACTCATCAGCGACAATGTTTTTTAATAAAGAGTCCGCCTCAGACCAAGCAAGGCTGCTGACGCAATCATTCGCCTTGTCCAGCACCATCATACAAGAATAACGATGTTCACCTGCCTTATTAAAAAAAGACTCAGCCTTACTATAGTATTGACGGCTTTCAGAAAAATTCTTTGTCTGCGAATATGAATACGCTATCTCCGAATAAGCAAAACCAAGCATTCTCATATCGCTGACCTCATCTGAATATTCCAACGCTCTGGACAAAGTCACCACCGCCTTGTCATACTCTCCGGCATTTACCTGCATTCGTCCAAAGTAAAACAATGCCTTAAGTCTGTCATCCTGAGAGCCGTGACGCTCGTAGTACTTAACGGCTGGCATTATGATACGGGCATCCGTAGTCTCAACATAGTTCCTATCTAGAGCCATTGAATAGAGTAAAGAATATCTCGCTTTCTGGGATTTGCCGTGCAAAGAGGTGGTGTCAAGTGATTTCAAAATTACCAGCGCGCTGTCGGGCTTGGCCCACATCAATTCATCCGCCCGGGACAATGCCTGAGTTACCTCCTTGCTCGCGCAGGATGACAACGTCAAAGCACACAGCAGGATAACTATGAAATGTATCCATGCCAGATTCTTGTTAATGGTAGTTGTATTATTCATTCCCTATGATCATCTTTATGTGTTGCAAATATATGCAATAATCATAAAAATGTATCCAAAATGGAGGCTAAACCGATAGGATACCTATCCAATCACTTAAGTTTCATTTTTCGGATTATCTTAGTCGTATGGCTGTCAGGCAGTTCACTAACCGCCAAGTGATGTGGTAGATTTGGTACACCAGAAGCGTGTTTCCTGTACCAACAGCATCTCTTAGCCCATTTGGTACACCAGAAGTACGCTTCCTGTACCAATGGTGTAGCTCGGTATATTCGGTGCATACAAAGTCCTCATCACATACATTTTTCTATCCAAAAAACAATTGGAGACCGTTCTTCCCGGTACGATAAAACATACGCACCTGAAACACCATTAACCTGATAACTAACGAGTTGGCGTTCCAGGTGTGAATATATTCGCACACTTAAGAGTCGATGGCCACGGTACAGGGCGTTCTGTTGGGGGTCCGGGGATATTACTGGAGGGTGTCGATTTGCTTCAAGAGGTCGGTGGTGACTTTGTGGATTCGGTGATAACGGCCGCCGACGGTGCTCAGGACAAAGATGTAGAGGACCGCAACGAACACAAGATGAGATATGTCGGTCGTGATGTCGGCCCAGATTTCGTTGAGACAGAAGGCGCTCCAGATGACCGTCGCGACGGCGATGCTGATGCCTTGACGGAGGTTCTGAAGTTTCCATCTCGACACCGTGCCCACAGTGTCAGTGACAGATCCGTCAAGCAGACGCTCCCTGAAGTTGTCCTTGTACTGCCGGAAGTTGACAAGAGCAAGGAAAACGCACCAGACAATGGTGGCGGCCATAAACAAGACACTGCATTTGTGCAAGGACAGGCAGACATAGGCGATGAAGCCAGCCATAAGCAAGACGGCGACTATCGCCACGATATTCCATAAACGTTTGCTGATCAGATTTTTGGCGCTTGACTTTATTGTGGCGTCAAGCATCTCCCTGGAGACGATCTCACTGTCTGAAAGGTGGTTTTTCAGCACCTGCATCTGAGACTTCATCTCGTCAAATTCGTTCTTTTGATTATTCGTCAACATATTCATTCAATCTTTTTAAGGAAAACGTGCCGGGGTTAATCCCCCGAGACGCGGCTTCCTATCCGTTAAACTTTTTCAACTGTTCCTTTATGCAGACCGAGTAGATCGTCCCCTTATGCCTTTTGACCAATCCGCTAAATTCTTGTTCGTCAGCGTTCATAAAAAAACCGTTTGCTATAAAGACTGAAAGACAGTGCCGTTTGCTACAAAAATATTCATAAAAATCACTCCGGATGCCGATGGGCGGGGGTGACTACTGAAAAAAGGTGATGAATATGAAGAGCGAGGCCGGGAGGGCGGTGCGGAGTTCCTTGAGGGCGAGGTTGAGGTGATTCTCGACGGTTTTCTTCTTGATGTGGAGGAGAGTGGCGATCTCGTCGTTGGTACGATGCTCAAGGCGGCTCATTATGAATATCTTGCGTCGCTGTTCGGGCATACGGCTCACAACGGCGGCGATGAAGGCTTCCTTGTCCTTCATATCAATGGCATCCTCGACCATCTGGTCGTACGGGATGTCAGTCAGGATGGAGCGGACGTTAGACTTGTTCTTCTTGATGAAGTTTATGGTCTGGTTCAGACTCATCCGGTACAGGTAGAAACGCAGGGATGTGATGTCGGGTAGGGCGGAGCGCATCAACCAGAGCTTGATGAAGACTTCCTGGGCTACATCCGAGGCGTCTTCCTTGACTTGAAGGAGGCTTTTCATAAAGCCGAAGACCACCGGATAATAGTTGTCAAAAAGCTGGCGGAACGCACTTCGGTCGCCTTCGGCGGTGCGTTCCATCAAGAGTCTTTCCTGGCTTTCTGTCAACATATTATTTTATATGAGACAAAGTTATAAAAAATTCAGATTTTCTTTGGGTGTAAGAAACGGTTTTGTTGTCTTATGCCCGTCAGTAAGCATTGAAACTCCAATAGGATTACAAGACCCATAATTATGACAGACAAAGACATCCGGAACGAGTGGGAAAAACACTATGGTGACATACTTCCGAAAGAAGAAGTGGACAAGGCGTTCACCAAGGTGATGAATTCCGCAGACAATCTTGAGAAGACGCAGACCAAGATAATACGCACTGGTTTAAGGCACAGGATATTCAGAGCGGCGATGACCTGCGCCGCGGCCGCGGTCGTGCTGTTCTTTGTGCCTTGGGCGACCCTCAAGGTCAACGAGAAGCTGAACGGTCAGGAAGCGGTGCTCACGGCCGGACCGGCAAGACTGTGCGAGATCTCCACCCACAACGGTGAAACACGTGAGGTCATCCTGCCGGACAGTTCAAAGGTTCTGCTCAACGCAGGCTCTGTGATAATATTCCCGGAAAGATTCTCCGCCGCGGAGCGAACTGTGTTCCTGTCCGGAGAGGCCATATTCAAAGTGACTCATAATCAAAATATTCCTTTCACGGTAAATACTTCCGACCTGGCGATTCGGGTGCACGGAACCACCTTCAACGTGAACGCCTATCCGGAGTCGGGAAGCACCGCCGCC
>OJMO01000478.1_pt1 | contig 28919 bp, 22 predicted proteins | sample 1597241 | NCBI WGS metagenome assembly OJMO01 (sample SAMEA2452129, study PRJEB22498) | human gut metagenome | biome: human feces; feature: human gut; material: feces | place: Australia | collected 2012 | reverse complement strand
ATGCAGAAATATTCAGGTTCTGAGAGACTGAATATTCAGAAAAACTGGATTCTGGCATTCTACGAGCTTTCGCGCTATCTCGAGTCACTTCCTAAAGGGAAAAAGGTGATATTCATTGACGAACTGCCTTGGATGGACACTCCCAAATCCGGATTCATCGCGGCATTGGAGAACTTCTGGAACAGTTGGGCCGCATTGCGTGATGATGTCAAACTGATAGTCTGCGGGTCAGCCACTTCATGGATGATCAACAACTTGATTCACAGCCGTGGAGGGCTTCACAACCGCCTAACTCACCATCTGTTCCTTGAACCATTCTGTCTCAGGGAGTGCGAAGAATATTTCAAGGAGTATGGTTTCACATATTCCCGAAAACAGATCGCGGAATGCTATATGGTGATGGGCGGCATACCTTATTACATGTCTATGATGGATCGGTCCAAGAGCCTCGCGCAGAACATTGACGCTCTTTTCTTCTCCCCGAATGCCGAGCTGAAGGATGAGTTCAGCAACCTTTATCAGGCATTGTTCAAGAACGCCGGTCCTCACATAAAAGTCATCACTGCCCTCTCCACAAAAGGGATAGGGCTGACACGGAAGGAAATCATTGCCGCCACAGGTCTGACGGACAACGGAGCGTTCAGCACGGTTCTTGAAGAACTTGAGAACTGCGGTTTCATAAGGAAATATTCCCCATTCGGCAGCAACGTGTCGCAGAACAGGAAAAGACTGGACAGTTCCTCGCTCTATCAAATGATTGATTTCTACACCTTATTCTATTTCAGGTTCATAGAGAAAAACAGCTATCAGGATGAGCACTTCTGGACAACCTCCGTCAACAGCCCGCTGCACAACACATGGTGCGGCCTCTCATTCGAGATGCTCTGCCTTTGCCATCTGAAGCAGATCAAGATGGCTCTCGGCATCTCAGGTGTCCAAACGTTGGCCTGTTCCTGGCGAGGCAAGGGAGACGAATCGAAGAAAGGCGTTCAGATCGACCTTTTGATTGACCGCAAGGACGAGACAATCAACCTTTGTGAGATGAAGTACAGCAAGGACAAATTCGAGATCTCACTCGCCGAAGAGCAGAGACTCTCCGCACGCCTCGACACCTTCCGCTCCGAGACCAACACCCGCAAGTCCGTCCTCCTCACCCTCATCACCGCCAACGGCCTCAAATACAACTCCCACAGTGACATTGTACAGAACGAGGTCACGCTGGAGGAACTGTTCATCTGACTATTGTTTCTTTGTCTTTTGACTACCTTTCAAAACAGCTTGCTCGGCTTGAGGCAATGTCGAGATGAATTTTCTGAATCTCACCGCTCCCATATGTTCATACAACGCCTGTCCCAACTGATATACCTTTGTTTCCAATAGTTCTGGCATGTACTTGTCAGGATGAGAATCCACGGGGCACGTGCAAAACCCTGTGTCCAGGTAGAAGAAAATGTATGTACCTTTGAGCCGCACCCTGTCCGGGTGAATGGCCGCCATGGCCTCCAAGCAACGATACCCGACGCAACGTATTCACCGGAGGACGGTTCGGTTCATTCCACGTCAATGAGTGGCACGTAACACGTTTATTATCATATATTTAATATTTTACCTCGGGTACGAATCCACTAAAGACGAGTAGCTAAAGTGTTTATTATTAACTATTTATAAATCACGCCAATATTCCCTTCTTACCTGTGGCGGAACACCGCACCAATCTTTACGACGTACGCTGGATGATGGCAGCATATTGAATTCTGTTTCATCTTTGTATGACTTAAAATTAGTCGCGACAATTCTGATAAGCATATTCCGTCTGTTAATTTCCGCCAAGTTACGAAAATATCGTCAGAAACAAGCCGACGGGCGCATTATTTTCAACCAAAAACATTAATACAGCATGCACATATCACGAAGTTTTCATCGGGCTTTCAAAAAAAAGCATATAGAGAAGATGCACTCCAATTTGCGCTTACTGATTCACCCATTGCCACAATGTAAGGGTATAACATGACTCCGAAAAGAAAAATTGCGACTTTACAGACGGACCAATTCTCAATTTAGAATAAGTATCAGCGGTTCGTAGTCTAAAGCGTTCGCTTCCATCGCATATCGCAAAGCAAATTATCTCATCGTCAGCGGAACAAAGAATTTTATCCCCTAATGATCCTAAGCACACCGAAGGTAACGGACAAGGGACTTGTACGCTCTTAACTATGTCATTGCTTTCAAGGAAAGACATACATAACGTATGAGGTTGTTCTTCATAACAAAACCAAATCTGATGATAATGGGCATCAAAATAGACCACCTTTATGCTCCCTTTCTCGATAGGCAAATGAAACTCAGTCATTACGCCTGACTTTTCATCATAACAGACAACTTCACCCCTTGCTGAAAACACATAGACCTTCTTAGTATCCATATCAGTGTAGAGCCACTTAAACTCATCGCTTCCAATGGATATCAATACATCAACCCCGCTTACCACATCACGCCTATGCAAAGACCCATCACATAAAAGATAGTACAGCCCCGTTTCCCCACAAAAATCCATAGCAATAATATCAAGACCCTCTTTACTCAGGTGGTTTTACTCTGTGTTCCAAAGCCATAAGACACAACTACTATCATAAATTGCCGCAATTTTACCATCGGAGGAAAGAGTTGAACATTCCAAGTGGCTGGTAGAATAACTATTACGACCTTGATAAACTTTTAATGGTATATCAATGTGACTATATAATACATTATCTTCCAAATTCCACAAAATACAAGTTGAATAGCTATCGTCACTATCGCCTTCAACACAACAACAAATCAAAGCAAACTTTTCCCCCAGCGAAGAAACACATTCATGTGTTATCGGAATAGACAATACTCTCTTTACTGATGTATCTAATATTAATCTCTCAATTTCAGCATAATGCTCCTTCAATTTACGACTCACATAATCTCCGTATCGAGCATATTTAATCAATTGGAGTTTGTGCTCAAGCAGAAAATTCCTTACACTTTCAAGTCGAGATCTTTGACTCTGGGTCATTGTACATTTCTTAAGTGTATCCTTAATTTCATTGCACAAATTCTCAGTCATTCCATGTGCACATTTTGCCTGCACATAAATTGGATTGCACAGCATGTCAGCCAACTCATCTATCTTGCCTAAATAAAAATACACATATGATAATTCTTCAAGAGTTCGAGCACTACTGTACGTACTATCCTGCTCATAATATCTCAACAACAAGTCATAAATATCACTTTTGATATTTATTCGAGACTTAAGATACAACTGTACATATCTAGCAATACTATGGCTCACAAAAGAATACGTAACACCACTTGTCGTCTTCCGCGGTGTTAAGAATGTTTTGAGATCGGAAAACAATTTTGACCAAAGAACATAAGGGGTTCTGCGGCCATATGAATTCCGATCTAATCTGTGATATGAAGAAGCTAATAACTCATTATAGAAGATATTATCCAATGCTGTGATGTCAAGTATTTCATCTTCTGTAATTCCGCATTGTGAATAACACAAAAGGCCAAGGACCAGAACCACAAAACGGCTATCATGCCTTTCTGGGTTACAAAGATAATCAATATATTCAGCGATAGACTCTTCAACAGATTTACCATTTAAAGAAATCTTATCATAAGAATGCCATTCAAGAGCCTGTTGGCAAAGGACAGGCAACAACAACATCTGTTGATCACTCCGTCGGTAACAAGCGATTACCTCATTACGTTGTTGCATTGACAAGCAGCGTCCATGTCTAACAAGATGTCGCCGGAAACCATGTTCGAACCATTTTTCTTCTATTGGCGATAACTTCAAAAATGACAAGTTAAATGATGCAAGGCAAGGAATATGACATTGAGGCGTTTTTGACACAATCACCTTGAGATTCTTGGGCAAAGGATTAGGCAACCATGACATATCCAACATTAAGTCATCTGTTCGCAAATAGTCAAAACCATCCAATACCACCAATTGTGGTGATTTGACGTTACGAAAATATTTCGCGCATCTGCGTGACAAAGAGATATAATCCTCTGATTCATTAAAATCAACATTCAAAATAGAAAGCAGAGAGCGTATAATCTGTATGCCGTCTGAAGACAACAAACTATTTCCGATGAAACGATAGATAGGATTTTCATAAGCATGTAAATGTACGAACTTAGCCAGCAGAGCGGTTTTACCCGAACCATGCTCCGCATTTAACACAAGTATCTCATTTTCGGTATCTTTTTTCAGGTATTCCTCTATGTCATCCAATTCCTTTTGTCTGCCAACAAATGATTCCGACACTTCTTCCACTATCGCTTTTTGGCCAAGTTCCTCCAGATACTGATCATCAAGATAAAGGCTAGCATCAATTTCCGCACTGACAACTGACTTTAGATGTTCAATAAGCCTTTTCACGAAGCGACATCTAAAAGAATCCGACTTGTATTCTTCAAATGAAACGTCCTCATTGTATATATTTTCATTTGAAATCAATGAACTAACCCTATTCCGAAGTTCCTTCAGTTCTTGCTCATACTCATCTTCAACATAGACAGGTTTTAATTCATCAGGTAACTGGCTTAACGACCTATTATAGCATACGGTATTGTCATACAAATCCTTACAATGAAACAATCCATTAATTATCTCCTGTTCGGTCGCAGAAGCACAATACCGTTCACGCCATTCTTGGCCAAATATCATCCTCCCCCTATTGAATAACGGCATCAATACGCTTACGGTTTCTGAATATGTCAGAAAGTCGTCGCCTTTTCTTTTATCATATTCGGTTTCAGAGCGTAGTTCGTATGTATAAGGTAATGCATTGTAATCACATACATACCATTGGTCAAAGACATTACGCTCGTATTCTGTCGCAATGCTCAACAACTTCAAAGCATCTTCTTCTATTATAGTTTCAGGAAGAGGAATCCAACCGTAACGTTGACCTAATAATAGCAAGAAGTTTGGTTTTGGCGAAACTTCCTTGCAATGTTCCAACTCGTTCAAACATATTCGCATCGTTTTATGATGAGCGGCAGCTTCAGAACTGACACCCCATCGAAGATCAACTACCTCAAACTGCCACCCTCGTGATAAACAGTACTCTTTTATTTTTGGGACAACCTCTCGTTGAATAAGTTGTCGCTCGACATCCATATCAATGAATGTCGAACTAATGAAAAGACGAATTATGCGGCTATTTCTTTTCGGGAGCATAGGCTAAATATTGCTATATTCAATAATTTATTTACTGCCAGGGCCGCTTAGGCACTGGAAAAATTAACGAACTATTGATAATAAAGGACACCAGTATTACTGTATGCAATAACAGTTCCTTCGTTTGTTATACAAAAATCTTCAATTCTTTCCTTATAATCCTCAACTGCCAATACTGACAAATCCGGGCAAGCAAGACTAAAAATAGCATTATCGCTAGATGCAAATGCCGCTATTTTCCGCCCATCAGGCGACATATGTAATTTCGTTATCCTTGTTGCAAGAGGGACATAACTGTATGCATCAAAGCAATTACCCATAAGATCAATATTGAATACACCGGCATCATGACCAACGTAAAATAATCGTCTTCCATCATATAGTCCGCTACGAGGAGAGTCCTCCAAAGAAATCGTAGCAAGGACTTGATGTGAAAAGAGAGTAGATACAACAACCTTGTGGTCTCTTCCTCCACTTATGACTATTGATTCATTATTTTCTCTTTTAACAATCCGTACAAAGTCCAGATATGTTCTTGGGTCATGCACCTTAAGTACAAGGGATGGATCCAGCAGACGGTTAAATCTCTCTTCGTTTCTTATATTTTCATCATCAAGATCGTCCAAACTAAAAATTCCTGCTGAACCACTATTCAAGAATTCATCAAAAGTTCCTCCATTTTGAACAGTTCTTTGAGCATCTTCGGCTTTTAGCTTTGAAAAATACGGTCCATTAAAGAGGAAAGTATCACATTCATCTATACTCTTTTTTGAGGCCAGATCAATCGTATATATAGTTGAGGATGCCATCGAACGATTAATAGCCAAACAATGCCCACCATCAAAGTCATACACGTTTGTTCCATAAAACCATTCAAGAGAGTAATAAGGTCTGAGTCCTGACAATTGAGGGAAATAAACCGAAAATAGTTGATTATCATATTGCATCACACAACGGGAAGACAATAGTTTTGAGACATGCAATCCCATTGACACCACAGTACCATTTGCGACAAGAAAAGCTTCCGTACTTTCCATATCGCCTCTTTCCGGATCATGAACAAGACCTCTGACAACAATAGCCACCTCACAGCCAGAAGCAGTATTTGTACAACAGATCTCAACAACATCACGTCTGAGTTTATCCACAAAAACGGTTGTTCGGTTATTCCAATCACCATTGTGAATAAGACAAACTTCACCATGAGTCGTGCCTAAAAATAAATCCACGCCTAAATAGCCGATTGCACTAACTAAATCATAAACATTACTTTGTGCCATATACTGTTAACTTAAATATTTCAACATAGTCGCTTGCCACATAACTAAAGCCATATCAGATGCCACCTTTCTTGATCCTATATCCTAACTTCCGAATCACCCGGAGGGTTTCCATCGCGGAGTTGCGGTCATAGACTTTTTCTGATTCCGGGAGGTCTTCATAAGGAATCAGGCAGGGGTGATGCTTCTTCTTGTCATCACGTGTCTCACCGTAAGTCCAGCCTTGGGAGATGCGGGTCTGAGCCCAGACTTCGTGAACGTTCTTTGCAAGAGCCTCAGCAAGAGCGTTCAGTTCATCCGGGAGGGTTATATCTGATGTATCCAGAGGATGAGGGACGTATGTACTACCCTTTTCTGAAATGCACGCATCTTCTTTTTCAACGTCATTCCAAATGCCCTTTGAATATAATAGCAGCGTAACCTTGATTACCAGCCAATCGTAGAACTGCGTGGGAGCGTCAAGTTCGGAATAGGCGGATATGCACCTATGAGTTTTCTTCAGCTCATTAGTTTCATTTCCAGGCCTATACCCCATCGCCACGTGGGAAGCCTCCCACCGGATATGTTCCCCTATCGCCAGATATTCAAGTGTTTGGCGTTCACGTCCGCCATTTCCTTTATAAAATGTATCAATATATTGCCCTTTGGGAATATTCCCAGATATCTCAACTGCATTTGCCAGCATGCTATCAGGCATCAAAGCAATTTTCGTGTGAGAATGAAGACAATTCGCATAGTCCTGACTTCGCTGCCTTATTCTTTTCAAACGCTTAGCCTTATCGGTAAACGGAGATTTTATCTCATCTTCCCTTTGCTTCCAAACATTAATGACTGGGGTGCCATTACCATCTGATGTTGCTTGTGAATATTCATTAAAGAAACATTCCGCCTGCTTATCCAACACCTTGTCAGAGATGACATCCTGCCGCCAGATATTCTCAGACAATCCAAATGGGACCATACATTTTGAGGTGCTCTCACTCATCGCATCAAGAGTCTCCATAAGAATCATATCTCGTCCAGACTGTTTCACCAATATCCTGAAATTCTTTGAGATATCCTTGCCGTCAAGATGAGTGACAATGTCGCCGGCCAGCTCTAAATTACGTCTATCATCACCAAGACAGACAACTATATAGTTCGTGTCAACCAAATATTCACCAAACTCAGACCAGAAGTCCTTTGTTCCAATTTCCACATTGTGGTAATATACTCCATTCGCCTCCGACATTCCGGGATATGAGACCGAATAGCGTTCATGGATTTTATCCATCTGATTGTCAAAGACATGACACACAAACGGTGCTTTCTTTTTATCCTTCCCCACAAACGATCCATATTCATACAAGAACGCCAACGCATCTTGCCCGGTCTCACCGAAACCAAGAATCATCGACTTAAAGCCTGATTCAGAAACATATCCCAATTTGTCATCGCCCTCCTTGGCAACATCCACGAAATTAACCGGCAGGTTGCTGTAATCACCGTTCCGAGGCCTTAATATACTTCGAACAGCCAAAAAAGAAGAGTCAATGAATATGACCTCCGAAACAATACCGTTATCAGGCTGTGTTTTGTGGCGATAAGTGTCCTCAATTATGGCATTGATGCCCTCTCGTCTGGCATGACAATAGATTTTTCCGCAAGTGACTTTACATTTTTTCAAAACGCCAAGGCTTCTCAGATTATCGTCCTCATTATCAGAAAGCAGATAGATGACGCTCGAAGGTGTAAGCCATTTATCAAGATTTTTCAAGCCGATGGAACGGCACACATCAGCACCTGCATCCATGAGCGACCGAGTGGATTTCAAATAGACAACCGCTTCATTTGAAGCCATGTCACCACATTGACCATAAGAAAAGACGTGGCGCAATCTTTCCATGACCGGCACAGACTCTCCCTCACTGCACTCCATGGGATATTCAACCACAATAACGATGTCCTGCGGACAAGAGCATACGGTATCCTCAATCAACGCCATGGCGTTGTCACTCAAACCGAAGAACACATGAATGGTCTGACTGGAAGAAGGCTTGTGAAACTTAAGCCATAGTTTGCTTTTAATCTGGCGAAAGAAATAATTGTAAACCACAAAGCCTGTAGTGATCAAAGCCGCGACATAAGTCAAAGTCAGCAAGAACAGGCATATTGTCGAAGTACCACCGTCATACAGGTCACCTCCGACAAACAAATAATCCTGAAACCCATTGTCAAACATCTTGCATCCCCCGATGAACATCTCCGCCGAAAAAAGGACTGACATCGACAAGATAGTCAACAAATTTTCTATACCGCTTATTTTGAATAGAATAAACAGGTAAACGGCACAACCCAAAGCGAAAACGGAAACACCTCCTACCAACAGCGGCCGCCCCCACGGTTCCTTTTTATTGTTATTCAAGAGTACATGCAAGTAAGAGTACAATATTATGAGACCCAATACCGCGATCAAGAACGAAAGAACATAACTTATCATAAGGCTATTCTCAAAAAAAGGTTTGCTTTCGCCAAAGATATGACATTAAATCGGCTTTCGCAAGTTGATGATTGCCACTATACCCTTCTTATCTGAGTTTTACAATATTTTGTACTAATAAGTCAATTTCTAGGCATTGACCATCTCCATATTGCCGCCAAAGACGGCCCTCAGGTCAGCCGTAAGACCGGCTTTCTCCGCCAGCCTGTCAAGGTCCTCCCTTTCGTAAGACACACGTCCGCAATGTCGCGAGCCGGCAAGCGTTTCCAGCTCCGATAGGTCCCAGTCTTTCGGGAATATCAATTTCTGACGTTCCTAAATGGAAGCATACAGATAGGTAGTGTCGGGATGGAAGCGGAGTTCTTCATCAACCGTTCCGCAGAAAATCGTTCGATGATTTGAGCAAGAGTGGTGAAAAGGTTATCGGGATATGCCGGGGTTCATGAATTGGCGGACATGACTGCTAGCTTAGGTCATCATCCAAAGAGGAGTCAAAGTTCCCAAAGTTGGAGATATCGGAGTCCATATCATCAAAGCCACCGAATCCGGAGGAAGTTCCTGAGCTTCTTCGAGCCGTGGTCAGGAGAAGGAGATACAACAGGTTAAGCAGCACCGTGACAACTATGGACCATATCAAGGCCTTGCGAAATTTGTGGTGCAGGTAAGCCCGGAGAGATTCGATTTGAGGGACCGCATTTCCGTCAACTTCTGAAAGCCAGGATGTGACCTCGTTGTCGGGAAGATACCCTCTCAGCAAATCCAAAGCTCTGGAACCAAGAGTGGTCGCCACATAAGTCGAATGATTTACCTGTTTTGCGGCTTTTCCCAGACCAATGGTTCTGGCAATGAATACAGAAGTCACCGCCACACAAAGAATCGCGCCAACCCAATGAATCAGTTCAAATTTTCTGACAGATCGAGAAGATGCTATGAATAAAACGGTTACTATTCCAGTTATTGCCAGCGCCAAGAAGAAAGCCGACATAATAATGATTGCCATGATTGATTATTTTTATATAATGCGTACAAATAATCTATGATCGCACACCGATTTCCTTTACACTTCCTGAGTCACGAACAGGTCAGGAAGAGTTTCTCCTCCCACTCCCTCGCCGAAGAGGATGATCTTGTTCCTGTTGACTTCGGACTCGCTCATGGTCGGGGTGACGGTGGTGAGAAGATCGAACTTCTCCTTGTAGTAAGCGAGGTTCCGGAGACAGCGGAGCGGAAAGTAGTCAGCGAAGCTCAACACCGTGATTTCATTCATTCTTTCTCCAGTCATGTCAACCTTGACGCTTACACTGGCATCAGTGGCATTCTCAAATGCGACTTTCATATTCTCCGAAAACTTCTTGACTTTCTCATCACCTTCCACCTTTGGAACGCTCACAAACATATAGCGGCGCATCACAGTTATACCAACTATGGTGACAGGATTGTTAGCCACATTCCTGCCAACCTCATCAGGATTGAATCCCGCAAGCACACCGCTTCCGGAAATGATCTTACCCGCAAACCGCTGAATGTCTTCAGCCGACGAATATTTGCCACAGAGTTCTTTAAGGATGCCGCGGCCTAAGAGTTTCTCATCATCATCCGTCAAAGTGTTGTCATGTATGGAAACAACCTCTTCACGAACCGTTGTCTCAACCATATTGTTGATGACATCCTGATCGATCACGGCATTCGCATGTGCAAATGTTTTTTCAGACCCTATGTGATTCATGAGATCCTGACGCACAGCGGCATAGACAGCATCTTGATTCTTCTTGTCAAGAATGATTTCATTTGTTGTGAAAATTCTCACCTTGTGCGGGTCATAGCAGCGAACCACAAAGCGATCCATATTGTAAGTTTCCTCGTCATCCCTGCAAAGCCCGTCCAACCTTCTGTTACAGCCGTCAATGGCGTTTCTTAACATATAAACAATTTCTTCCAGACGGCAGCGCAGGGTGTCTTCTTTACTTAGAAGCGCTTTGAGAAGGTCAACAGCGAATCCGCACGCCTCCGCCTCCGTGCGTTTCAGACAGATCTCCCGCATGATCTCCGCATAGCCGGCCAGCACCTGCCGGCCTTTGAGCCAACGGGTTATAAATCCCGCGTCATTGTATTCCTTGGCTTTAGCCTGACGATCCCGCTCAAGTACGTCCAGAAGCCTGAGGAGTTCGGCAGCCCTGTCTTCAAACCGTTTGATTTTGTCCTGCGTTTCGGAAAAGATCGCGTCGATGAGTCCAAACAGGTTGTACAGCGATGTGCCGTTCACCCATTTGCCGAAAAGGTCAGCCTCAATTCTCTGGACAATTTCATCGGCATGCTTATCTCTGGCTTCTTTCTTTCCCGAGAAGAAATCCGACACCCCGATGCCTCTGAAGCCTGTCTGTATGCCCTTCGCGCACAATTCGTTAAGTCTGGCAATTGGCTGTGAGATGCTTTGGGCATCCTCCAGCCATTTCGGCAGCACCTTGCCCCAGTATGCCTGAAACGTGCCCCATTTCCCATCGTCGCTTGGCAGGACAGGCACGTCCAGCATCAGATGCTTGTCTGAGAATCTCCAGTTTTCAAGCGGATTGCCAAGTTTATTGTCCTGGCCTTTGACATAGTCAGTCCAGTCAACATCAACCGGGGCTTCACGGAAACCGACAGCATCATCCCAGTTATTATACAGCATCCGCAAGAGTACTTGACGGCCAGCCGAATATGCCATGAAATCCTTGATTTCATCCTCCGGATAGATCACTCTCTTGATGCCGAAAGATCCCACAGTCTTGGTTCTGTACGGGATGATCGCTCCGCTCTCGGCATTCTCGTACATTTCGGCGAGTTCCGGGACATCTTCGTATTCACAGGACATGCGCCTGTTAAAATAGCAGTCGCCACATTCCCAAAAGATCTTGCTATACGCAAAGTCAGCCACAGCCTGAGGAAGTTCGTCATACGAATCGAAAATCACTCCGTTCTCGTTCTCATTGGAGTAGATCATCAGGCCATCCGCAATGCACCTGACACCGTCAAACTCTAATCTGCCTGTCGGTGACATTCCGGTAACGTCATACGGTTTCCACGCCCCGCAGAGCAACGCATTGAGTTCCTTGAGTGCGGCATAGCCGTTAGCGTGATACCTTGGCCGCATCGCCCACCCTGCCGTAGGATTGATCTCAGGAGTCATAGCGTATGCGACGATGTTGGTGCCGACCGCCTTGCCACCACTTGTTGTCTGATACTCACCCTTGAATGCCGGAATCATACGTGTCTGGGCGACAACGTCTACAATCGAACCCGAGCCTGTCCCGCCGGCGAGACCTCCGAATATGTAGATGCAGGTGCCGCTGGCTTTGCTGATCTCACTCACCCTCTTGTAGACGTTCTCCATCGCGGCGCGGTACATTGACACATTGGCTCCGAACAGAATCCTTCCCGCGCGGCGCATCTGGCCGGCGGCGACACCAAATGGACCGAGAATCCTCCGCATGACCACCGGGTCACCAACCACACCTTTCAGACCCGGGTAACTTGATGGTGATGCAAAAATCTCATCAGGCTGAATGCCCTTGATGTACAGGAACTCATTTGCGTTAAACTGTGCGTTTTCGCCACGTACATACCAGCTCTTGTCTCCGGGGTGCATCATCTCGTCCGTGGTGTCAACGTAAAGGAATCCTATAGGAAGTTTGGCTCTTTCTTCAGGAGTGAACTCTTGGAAAAGCCTCTTCTTGAAGGCCTTCAGTACTTTTCCTCCCGTACCGCCAAGGCCCACCAGAATGTGGTTCTGCTGTGGAACATTCATAATGATCAGGGTTTGTTAAGGTAGAAGTTGACTCTTTGTCAGTTGTACGAAGAACAGGGACATTGCCCTATTCCTCTATGGCCTTTTCTCTCAACTTGTTTTGGACCAAGTCACGCGAAAGGGCCTTGTATTTTACAGAGATAATGTAGGTGCAGGAGAACATGCCGGATTCATTCTTCGAGGGATTTCCAGCCTGCTGCACTCCAGACACGAACCTGTTCATCGGAGCGTTTTTCCCTTCAAAGAACTTCTCCAGATAGAATTTGTTCTTGGCGGTCACTGTCTCCACAATCTTCTCGTCATTGTTGAAACCTTCCACTCCTTTGTCAAACAGACAGTGAAACACAGTCTCTTTTGCCGAGATGCTTGTGTCGCTCTTTTTTGAAGCGATGCCTTGCACCTGAAATGTTGCGACACCGTTGTCAATTTCCATCAGTTCAACGCTTCCTGTGTGCTGAACCTGTGCCAAAGCGGAGACCGCGGCCAGAATGGCCGCGGCAATAAGTAATAATCTTCTCATTACAGAGAGTCCATAAGTATGTCAAACTTAGGAGGACGGGATGTCACTGTGAGCTTAAGCCCGCTGTCAAAGGCATTCTGAATCTCAACACCGCCCTTTATGACGTTACAAAGAGTAAGTGTACCGCTTTTGATCTCTTTTGCTTTCAGTTCCCCGATCTTCTCGGAAATCGTCTCTCCGGCTATGTCCACTTCTTTATAGACCTCGAAAGCGTTTCCAGCGGCGACACCGTCGTTCGAGCCAATGCTTATGTAAAGAGTCTTTGCTCCTTTCTTGGGATGGGTCTCGGCGATGGATTTGATTTCTCCCGAAACACGGAATTGGTTGTTGACAAGTTTTTTCATGTCATCCTGAACCAGCGTGAAAGCATCAACATAAGCCTCATTGTATCCTGCGCTTGACGAACCGTAGTGAGTTTCTTTCTTGCTTCCCCTTGCGCTTCCATCAGCCACATTCGTAATCATCCATGTGTATTCAAGGGTGGTCTTGTAGGTGGTCTTGCCGTCAGTTGTCTCTTTCTTGCTGGTGAAGGCTGAGATTTGTGCCGTCAGCAGACAGTCCACCTTGTCTTCGCGCAATTTGGCGATGGCCTCCGCTGTGTCACTGGACAAACCACTGATGCTGTTTCCATCAATGACTGTAAGACGAGGCGATGCCATCAGTCCGGAAATAATCTCACTCCGCAGCTTCTCGGCCCATTTCGAGTCTATTCCAGAAATGTGATCGATTTCACCCACAACAAGGGTGTTCTTCTGTGCGCTCATGCTCAATGATAAAAGCGCAGCCGCCAACAATAAAACTGTTTTTTTCATAATTAAATGTTTTTAATAAATGTTGTTTGCTATACTTTTTATTATTAAATAATTTATGCCTTTGTGCCAAATGCCTTAATTATAACGGCGCATGTTTGGGATTGTCTGTCACACAGTCGAAAAAACTAATCTGAAGCCAGTCGAAAACCTACTTTTCCATTGCAGTCCGACGGTTTCATGTGTCCTCTGACAGCACAGCGAAGCATCCACGGATCATCGGCGAAACTTCCGCCACGCACAATTTTTTGGATTCCTTTTTCCGGGCCTGTCGGGTTTACCACAGCATCTGCCTTATAACGTGAAAGATAGTCAGAACACCATTCCGCCACATTCCCTGACATGTCATAAAGACCATAGGCATTCGGCGTTTTTGTGGCAAGAGGGGATGTCGAAACTCCAGAAGCGGCAACCTTTGTCGATTTTCCACCGGCCGGTTCGTTCGGAGAACCACCTGCCCGCGCCGCAAATTCCCATTCAGCCTCGGTCGGGAGTCTGAAATGCATTCCGGATTCGGCATTGAGTTTCTCAATGAATTCCTGAACCTCATACCATGAGACATTCTCCACGGGCAAATCGTCTCCTTGCCGAAGAGAAGGATTGCTGCCCATAACTGCTTTCCATAATGCCTGTGAGACTTCCGTGACACCGATCTTGTAGGGCCTGAGACTGACGGAATGGACAGGACTCTCATAACTCATCGTGTTGTCCTTGCTCCTTTTTTCGGTTGACCCCATTTGAAAGACCCCTCCAGGAATGTCTTTCATTTCATAGGAAATGCCTTTCAGTGAAAAACTTCCCTCCACCTTGAGCGGGATGGACAGAGATCCAGTGCGACGAAGAGCGATCTCAAAACCAATGAGTTCCGTATTGTATCCCTTCGCTCTGATTTCAAGAATATGCTTCCCCTCCGGTCCCTCATATTCAAAAGGCAGGATGCTGGAGAGTTTTTCTCCGTCAACGTACACATCCGCATTACGTACATTGCTCTCGAATCGCATTTTTCCTGTAGGACCTGTATAGGCCACCTGAGGAATCTCCACCTGCATTATGTAAGTAGATTTTTTCTGTAGCGGCTCCTGAAACTCATAGCGAAGCGGCAGATATTTCATGGTCTTGATGTTCAGCCACCAAGACTTGTCCACCATATACACCCACCATTCTCCATCTTTGAACTCAGACTTCACCACCGACCCTTCAAATGTGACATCCTGCAGCACGAGACCAATTTTTACCAAGGCGCACATCTCTCCGTTCAGGTCCTTCACTTCATAACGTACCGCGCTGATGTCGCTTGGATCGATGTGGAAATCCTTGACGGTGAGTTCCTGACCCCAAGCAACCAGCGAGATTGCCATAACGGTTAATATCGCAAACAGTCTTTTCATCCGTCAAATCTTGAAATTGTCCAATGTGAATATGTCATCGTCAGGCGTTTCCATTGGCTGCCATGTACGGACGTTGATTTGCGGGGAGTCGGGGTTCTCGAAATTCCAGACAAGGAACAATATTCCCTCGTCACTGTAAGTCGAGGAATTCCAGTGCTGGATAAGGGTAACACCATAGAAATTCGGATTGGCTCCGTGGCGCAGCACCTTGATCTCATCGAATTTGACATTGATATATCCATTGCGCGCGAAGACTCGCTTCAGGTTGGCGAGATATTGCTGCTTGCTTTGCTTGGTGTACTGTATCTCAGGCCTTGTGGAGCGGATCTGTAGCTCGTTGGGCACACGTCTGATGACCTTCCCTGTGATGATAAGAGCATCTTCACTGAAAACCGCATCCATAAAATTAATATCCTTTTGGTTGTATGCATTGCGGAACTGCTCCACATAGTGCAGTATCTGCATACGCCGGTCAAGGTCATCAAGTTCCACACCTTCTTTCATTATTCTCATGTACTGGTTGATGCCGATGGTGAAATTGAAATCCACGATACGCCCTGACTTGTCGAAATCTATGCTGACCTCCTGAATCTTGTTTCCTGTGTAAGTGTCATCCAAAGGCTTCATTTCCATTTCAATGTTCCGTACCTGCCAGCCACTGGACTGTCCGCCGCCAAGACGTAGACAGTTTGTGACAATCTCATCGTCAAGAGTCCTGAAGTGTACATTCTCCCAAAGCATTGCTATGCTGTGGGAGGCCATGTCATCAATGTCAATGCCGCTGAAGTTAACATAACTTCCGCTTGCCTCGGCGACGTTGATCGCTGTAAGCAGGTTTGAGACCTGCCGCTCCACCCGTGTTTTCAGCGATGTGTCTGAAAGCCCGTCTCCTATTTCAAAATCCACTTTGTTTTGGGCTGACGCCGTTGATAAAACGATGGACAATGCTGTTATAAAGAGTATTTTTTTCATCTTATTTTGAGAATGTAAACCAAACTTTATCGTAACCATTGTAATTGTCGGAAGTCTTGCCAAGCGACCTGAAGTCAGTGCGGTCAGCGTTTCCCGGCCCCAACACTGTTACCACGGCGGAATCCTTTCCTATCAGAAGGAACACATCAGCAGGATTTCTGCATGATTCCATTGGGCCGGTCTTTTTTATCTTGAATTCAGCCTTGAGACGGGTAAGAATCGACCGTGCCTCGGAGTAACTTGCGGCTGAGAGCAGCTTGTCCACAACTTCTTGCTGCCATGCGACCTCAAGTTTGAGAGATGGATCGCCGGCGGCGGCATTCTGCCTTGCAGGTGTCACAGGCTGAATGTTGTTTTCCACACTAACCTCATTTCCGTTATCCTTTTTCACGGTGCTTGAGGATGTGTTATCCACAAGTGTCACGTTGTCCACGTTAAGTATGTTGCTCTTCTTGACGTACAGGAACACCTTAACCATGTCTCCCCGGCGAATCTGAAGAGAGTCTCGTTGCCCTTGGATGTCGCGGATGAGGATGTCCTTGTCGCGGAAAGATTTCTTGGACTCGGCATATTCCTTGATCTGGATCAGAAGAAGGTCATTCGCCACGTCAAAGGCGTCCGCCGCGGTTTCCATCGTGGCTTCGGCGTAGAGATACAGAGGATTCCTTTTTATGGAATTCATCTTCTTTGTGTTCTGCCCCCACATTGGAATGACAGCTGTCAGAATTGTGACTATAAACAATAAACGTTTCATCATTATAGCATTATCTCTTCGAACAAATATTTGATGGAGTGAGTCGGAACAAAAGGTGTAAGTCTGGCTCGCACGTTACCCTTTCCGAGGGCGATGACAGAGTGTGGGAACTTTATACGAAAGATGTGATTGTAGGCCGCCGCTTCGTTCCTGTAAATCACCAGCGCCTCCATTCCCTCCTTGTCCTCCGCGAGGACTCCGCAATAGGTTTTGCATCCGCTGTTCGCGGCATAGGCGGCGATCGAGTTGATCGGGCTGCTGAAATTCACACTTTCCAGTCCATACACACTCATTGAGACATCAATGACAATGTCAGAGTCGCGGATGAGTCCGGACACCAGATTGTGCAGGGTTTCTTCCTCGAAAAGAATGCTGTTGACAGGTTTCATGTCTTCACCCGTGAAGAAAGTGTCCGCTGACAGAGAAGGAAAATAATACTCCCCATCCCTGATGACAGCGATTCCGTCCTCCCGTGTTTCCGGATTGTCAGGAGAATGGGGCGGCCCGTTGAATGTGGATGATTGTATTTCAGACGGAAGCCGTCTGCCGTTTTCCACCATATTCCTCCCCGTGAGCAGTTCCAAGTCGGAAGGGAACACCATCTGTCCGTCCTGCCACTTGAATATATACCTTGAGTGGGATATGTTGTGAATTTCAAGAATCCCATGACCGCCCGGGCAAAGGGTTTTCAATGAAGCCAAGGATCCTTGACTGAATATGACACCATCTTCCAACAGTTGTGTGTCGAGCGATTTCTCTCGTTTGACCGGAAGATCTGCCTCAAGAGCGTATCTTTCCAGAAAATCGCACACGACCGGACCTGTCAGCAAGCGTTCCTGAGTGGAGAAGAAACTGTAGCCGATGTGTTCTATTACTCCTCTTTCCCTTATAATGGTCACAGGCGTGTTCATGAACGTAAGTGCAGCCGTGTGCTCCCCGTCCGGAAGAGACACCAGATTTTCCTCACCCAGTGCCTTTCCCATCCTTTCGAGCAGGTCGCTTCTGTAGGACAGTTCCCCGCCCAGAAGAAGTCCTGGCAGAAACAGCCCCAGCAGAACCGCGCTTATGTTACGAACTCGTTTCATCAGTACCCGATGGTGAAGCTCTCCTGACCTCCGCCCGGATGATGGATGTATCCTTGGACAAGCTTGCCATCCTTGAACTTGGTGTTTACAAGCCTGTCTCCTTTGGCCACCTGCTTGTAAGAGCCGTTCTTAAGGTCGATTGTGTGAGATTTTGTTATGATGACCTCTCCTCCCAAGCCATGTGGCCTGCCGCCTTTCATCGGACCTTCGTAAGTGCCCCATCCGAGGTTGTAGGTTTTTGCGACAGGTTGTGGATCAGGTTGTGGATCAGGCTGTGGATCCACGGGATTAAGGGTGTCCGGTGGCGTGGTGGTGTCGGTACTGTCCCCTCCATGATTCACTTTAGGCGTGTCCACAATCTGGCTAGGCCCACATCCATCAGGATTGTGCGGACCTTTACCGCCTTTGCCTTTGACACCTAACAGATAATAAGCCGATCCACCGGCCACCAGAACCGCCGCGATGGCAGCGATGAGTATCCAGTTCCCCTTGGGTTTCTGTTTGATTTCTTCAAGTTCCTGTCCGCATTTCGGACAGACGAATTTCCCGTCCACTTCCTCCAGATCGGTTTCCTGAAAGATTGTCTCTTTGTCGGCTTCTGCGCAGACACCGTAATTGGTGCATTTATAAGTTTTTGCCATGGTATTCGTTAATTTTTGAGTGTTTGTATCGCTTTCTTGGCCGCCTCAAGGAACTCGAGGAAGGCTGGTGACCCCTGATTGTTGCCTGTTTCCGGAAGAAGGGTGCTGTTGAGAAGTTCCTGCACCTTAGGACGCAGGTCGTTTATCCTGTTCTCCACATTCAGGTACTGTCCTTTCATCTTCGACTCGACCTCTTCCTTCATTCTTTCGCAGAAGTCCTCTGTGAACAGTTCGCCGGTCCCTATTTCGGAGAATTTGGCCGCGAGAGGTTTGAGTGTCTCGAAACCTGTGTCCTCATCGACCTCCACGGTGCCGAACATCTTGCGTCCGGTTCCGTCCATAACGTCGCCGTACTTGATGACACCCATCACGTGAGCGAGGATGATCCAACTCATATACTCCTTTCTCAATTGGGATTTCTGTTTCTCCTGCGCCATAAACAGGTTCGGCAGTCCTTCGCCTCCGATGCCTTCGCCGAAGAGGATGATCTTGTACTTGCGGACCTCGGACTCACTCATTGTCGGAGTGACGGTGGTGAGATAGTCGAACTTTTCTTTGTAGAAGGTGAGGTTCTGGAGACAGCGGACAGGGAAACAGTAAGCGACACTCATCACGGTTATCTCGTTTTTCCTTTCTCCGGACATGTCCACCTTGACAGTGACACTGGCGTCTGTAGCATTCTCCAATGCTATCTTCAGATTCTCGGCGAATTTCTGGACTTTTTCTTTGCCCTCCACCTTAGGAAGGTTCACAAGCACTCGGCGGCGCATCACTGTGGTTCCGACGATGGTGACAGGATTGTTGGCCACACTCCTGTTAACCTCGCTCGGATTGAATCTTGCGAGAACACCGCTTTCGGAAATGATCTTCCGGGCAAACTGCTGAAGGTCTTCAGCGGAAGAGTATTTCTCGCTGAGCTGTTCGAGTATGTTGCGGTTTATGAGTTTCTCCCTGTCCTCAATCAAGGTGTTGTCGTGAATGGAGATGACCTTTTCACGGACTGTCTTCTCGAAAATGTCGCTGATGGCGTCCTGATCAATCGCGGCATTCGCGCGGGCGAATGTCTTTTCCGTTCCGATGAGTTTCAGGATTTCCTGACGCACGGCTGTGGAGATGTTCTCCTGGTCTTTCTTGCTGTGAATCATCCCTTCGGTGAAGGCCGCCACTTTGGCCTTGTCATAGTAGCGGATCACTGTTCCTTCCAGATTGTCCGTGTCGGCCTCGTCCTTGCAAAGGGTACCGACCTGTTTGTCGCTTCCCTCGATGGCGTCGCTCACCGTGCCGACGAATTCCTCCAGTCGGGAACGCAGGATGTTTTCCTTGCCCACAAGAACTTTGAGCAGGTCAAGAGCGAACCCGCAGGCTTCCACTTCAGTGCGTCTCTGGCAGATCTTCTGCATGATTTCCGAGTAGCTGGCAAGCATCTGCTTGCCCTTGAGGCCTCGGGTTATCAGGCCGGCATCATTATATTCCTTGGCCTTCGCCTGACGTTCCTGCTCAAGTTTGTCAAGAAGCTGGCGGAGTTTGACAGTCCTGTCTTCGAACTGCTTGATTTTTCCCTGCGTCTCAGAGATGATGGTGTCGCTGAGCTCAAGAAGGTTGTTCAGAGCGAATGTGCCGTTGGCCCACTTGTCAAAGAGGTCGGCCTCTATCCTCTGTACGATTTCATCGGCGTGTTTTTCTCGGGCCTCTTTCTTTCCGGCGAAGAAATCCGACACGCCGGCGGCTCGGAAACCGTTCTGGAGACCCTTCGCACACAATTCGTTCAGCTTGGCAATCGGCTGGGACGTGCTTTGGGCATCCTCAAGCCATTTCGGCACCACCTTGCCCCAGTATGCTTGGAATGTCCCCCATTTCCCCTCGTCGGAAGGCAGGATGGGGATGTCCAACATCAGGTGTTTGTCGGAGAATCTCCAGTTTTCGAGAGGATTTCCGAGTTTCTTGTCCTGACCTTTGACATAGTCAGCCCAGTCAACGTTGGCCGGGGCGTTACGGAAGCCGAGGTCATCGTTCCAGTTGTTGTACCGCAATTGCAGGAGTGACTGGCGACCAAGGGAATAGGTGAAATATTCCTTGATCTCTTCCTCCGGGACAACAACTCTCTTGATGCCGAAAGATCCGACAGTCTTGGTTCTGTATGGAATGATAGCCCCATTCTTGGCCTTTTCATACATTTCATTGAGTTCGGAGATGTTCTCGAAGGATGTGCTGCGGATGAAGTCTCCGGTGGTCTTGTCATTGAACTCTATGAATACTTTACTGTATGCAAAATCGGCGACAACTTGAGGCAGCTCTCCAAGTGAGTCAAGGGTCACGCCTTTTTCATTTTCATTGGTGTAAACCATCAGACCGTCGGCAACACGCTTGATCCCGTCGAATTCAAGTCTGCCTGTGGCTGACATTCCGGTGAGATCGTAAGGCTTCCACGCTCCGCAGAGAAGGGCGTTGAGTTCCTCGAGGGCGGCATATCCGTTCGCGTGATACCTTCCCTCGTCACTTCCCGCAGGAGGAGTGATTTCTGGAATCATTGTGTAGGCGACTATGTTGGTGCCGACCGCCTTGCCACCACTTGTTGTCTGATACTCACCCTTGAATGCCGGAATCATACGTGTCTGGGCGACAACGTCTACAATCGAACCCGAGCCTGTCCCGCCGGCGAGACCTCCGAATATGTAGATGCAGGTGCCGCTGGCTTTGCTGATCTCACTCACCCTCTTGTAGACGTTCTCCATCGCGGCGCGGTACATTGACACATTGGCTCCGAACAGAATCCTTCCCGCGCGGCGCATCTGGCCGGCGGCGACACCGAGTGTGCCGATGCTCTTCTGCATGACCTCTGGATCACCGACCACGCCTTTCAGACCCGGATAACTCGAAGGGTTGGCGAAGATCTGCTCAAGTTGTATGCCTTTGATGAACAGGAATTCGTTGGCGTTGAACTGTGCGTTTTCTCCAAGCACGTACCAGCTCTTGTCGCCAGGATGCATCATTTCGTCCGTGGTGTCAACGTAAAGGAATCCGATAGGAAGTTTGGCTCTTTCTTCAGGAGTGAACTCTTGGAACAGACGTTTTTTGAAAGCCTTCAGTACTTTTCCGCCCGTACCGCCAAGGCCCACTAAAATGTGGTTTTGTTGTGGAATATTCATAATGTCGCAGTTTATATATTGTCAAAATCAAATTTGTCAGAATAATTGTTATCCTTCTCCTCCTCTTCTGTATGACGGAAAAGATCCTTGTAGGCCAGAAATCCGATAATGCCGAAAGGAATAAGTTGGATTATGAGGAAAACCAATACTAGCCAGAGACGAGTTACACTTACTATACGTGGAGTCTGCTTCTGGAGCTGGTTACTTATATGTCGCACGCCTAAATTGAAACCACGTTCCAAAGGGTAGGTTATCGCAAATCCATATCCTTTTTTGAAGAAGGCTTCTTGGTCTGCGGCGATCAATTCTGTGGGGACTCCTTTATCGGTCTTGAGAAACCAACCAAGAAAAGGATATTTTCTATGAAAATCATCGCAAGCATTCCCAGCATATATTGAGCTTACCAAAAGTTGCGTCTCTTCATGTTCCATAGGTATGAAATTTCCACCTAAGAAGGGTGAAGGATAACCATCCATCTTTTCAAGACCGGAATCGGCGACGGCTTCGTACGCCATGATAAATGATTCGTTTTGCAAGTCACCATCATTCACAACATCATATTCCCATTCTTCAACCATTCTTTCCGCCACTAGCTTCATATTTTTCAGACCTATGTATGAAAGGACGGTAAAGAATGTAATTATCGCTGATATTGAGCAGATAACATGGAATCCCGACTTGACATTGTAGCGTTTGTTCCAAAGCTTTGTGTAGTGAGTGCATATCCACCAGCAAAGAGTGCTGAAACCAAGAGCCACCGCAATCCATAGCAGTAGCATGCCAGTTCCGTCCATAAACAGACCTTCCGTAACGATATCTATGAAATTCTGGAACATAGGCACTAACAGAAGTCATCATCAATGGATGAATCAAAGTTTCCAATGTTGGAGATGTCTGAGTCCATATCATCGAAACCATCGGAAGTAGGTACTGTCTTTGAAACTCTTTCTGCCGTGGTCAAAAGGAGAAGGTATAATAAGTTAAGCGCTACCGTGATGACGATAGACCATATTATGGCATGATGGAATTTATGATTCAGGGAGTCTCTAAGGGATTCTATTTGAGAAGATGTTAAGGTATGAAAGTCAGCCTGCAAAGACGTTTCTCCGGTAAGATGACCTTTTGCGGGATTGGAAACTCCAGAACAGATGGCGTTTACGGCATCAGCTGAATAATTTACTTGTTCCACCGCTTTTCCGGCGGTTATGGCTCCGGTTATGAATGTGGATGTTACGGCAATACAAAAAATCGCTCCCGTCCAATGAATTAAATCAAATTTTCGGGGGTGGGTGGAAGTAATTGAGAATAAAATAGTTACGGCTCCAGTTATTACCAATGCCGTCAATATTCCCAATGCCAAAATGCTTACCATAGGTGTACTTTTGCTAGCAAAGTTATAAACTTTGATGTTAAATAGCAACAATATCTTTAAATTTTACCTAAACAGAATATGAATCCGACACGGTAAAGAAGTCGTCCGGCGCACAGACCGCTGAAAAGAGGATGTATGTGAGCAGTCTGACGACAGACACACCGGCGTTAAGCTCGCTGGTACGCGACCTCTGGTCGATAGAAAGCATGCACTGGGCACTGGGCTGCAATCTGCGGCAAGACAGGATAAAACGCAAGTCGGCAAGGGCCGCCAGAAACCTTGACACCATACAAAGAATTGTACACTCTTTGTTCTCCATATGGAAAGGACTCCGTAAAAAGAGGAACGACAAGAAAAAGGGGATGGCTGAGCTCCTGAGGGAGGTATCAATGGGCTTTACCAGGCTTTTACGTTTCCTTCGCCAAAAATGACAAAAAAATAGATTTTGACAAAAGCATAACTTTCTGACATATAACAACAAAGAAAATACCCGCTTCGCAATGGATCGGGTAAGGGGCAATATATCATTACTTCTACTTTAAATGAAAGAGCCGTGGTTAAAAGTATTCTATAATTATCATCTTGAAAAAAGCTGTCTCCGACTTGATGTCTTACCCAAGCTTCATATCTGCGCAGATTATTTAATGATAATATGCGCAATACTTTTTGAAACACCCTGGTACCGCAGAAAATCTCTCGATAATTTGCGCAATGGCATCAAAAAGGTTATCTTTGCGCAGAAAATCACTTGAATATGGCACAGAAAGTTATCGGAAGGACAGCGGAAATGAAAGCTCTGAAAAGTTACTTGGATTCAGGGAGATCCGAGTTTGTGGCACTCTACGGAAGACGGCGCGTGGGGAAAACATTCCTTATCAGAATGGCGGCGGAGGACAAGTTCTCGTTCTATGTCACAGGCGTACACGGGGCCACAAAGGCAGAGCAACTCACTGCCTTCGCTATCGCCATACAGAAATGTTCGGGCTCGGAGAGACTGAATATCCAGAAAAACTGGATTCTGGCATTCTATGAACTGTCCCGCTATCTGGAAACACTGCCGGAGGGGAAGAAGGTGATATTCATTGACGAACTGCCTTGGATGGACACCCCGAAGTCCGGGTTCATCGCAGCTTTGGAGAACTTCTGGAACAGTTGGGCCGCACTGCGAGATGATGTGAAGCTGATAGTCTGTGGCTCTGCGACTTCCTGGATGATCAACAACCTGATCCACAGCCGCGGAGGACTCCACAACCGCCTCACGCACCATTTGTTCCTTGAGCCATTCTGCCTCAAGGAGTGCGAAGCGTATTTCAAGGAATATGGTTTCTCATATTCCCGAAAACAGATCGCCGAATGCTATATGGTAATGGGCGGCATACCTTACTACATGTCGATGATGGATCGGTCCAAGAGCCTCGCGCAAAACATCGACTCTCTTTTCTTTTCCTCCAACGCTGAACTGAAGGATGAGTTCAGCGACCTCTATCAAGCTTTGTTCAAGAATGCCGGTTCGCACATAAAAGTCATCACCGCCCTCTCCACAAAAGGGATGGGACTGACGAGAAAGGAAATCCTTGCCTCCACCGGCCTGACAGACAACGGGGCATTCAGCACTGTTCTTGAAGAACTTGAGAACTGCGGTTTCATACGGAAATATTCTCCCTTCGGCAGCAATATATCACTGAACAGAAAGAGGCTGGACAGTTCATCGCTCTATCAATTGATTGATTTCTACACTTTATTCTATTTCAGATTCATAGAGAAAAACAGTTATCAGGACGAGCATTTCTGGACAACCTCCGTCAACAGCCCTCTGCACAACACCTGGTGCGGCCTCTCGTTCGAGATGTTGTGCCTGTGCCACCTGAAACAGATCAAGCAGGCTCTCGGAATCTCCGGAGTCCAGACTCTGGCCTGCTCTTGGCGCGGCAAGGGAAGCGAGTCCAAGAAAGGTGTTCAAATCGATCTTCTGATCGACCGCAAGGATGAGACCATAAACCTTTGCGAGATAAAGTACAGTAAGGACAAGTTCGAGATCTCGCTTGCTGAGGAGCAGGAACTCTCGACACGCCTCGACACTTTCCGCGCCGAGACACAGACCAAGAAATCTGTCCTGCTGACCCTGATCACCACAAACGGGATCAAGCAAAACTCCCACAGTGACATTGTCCAAAGCGAAGTGACACTGGAGGATTTATTCTGGTAACCGCACATTTCTAACGCGCCGGAATGGTTAATCATCACGAGCGCAAGAGCACTATATTTTGCGCCCGTGGGGGTAAAATAGTACCTCCACGGGCGCAAAAAAGGGAATAAATGCTCTTGTGGGAAAACTACAAAATGAGTTCGAGGTCTATGACATCAAGCCAGCGGCCGAATTTGAGGCCGACCTCTGAGAATCTTGAGACTTGGCGGAAGCCTAAGCGTTGGTGAAACCGTAGGCTGGAGAGGTTGTCGGCGGTGATGCAGACGATGAGGGCGTGGTAGCCCTGGCGGCGGCATTCGTCAATCAAATGGGTCATCAGAAGCGGGCCGATTCCTTTATGGCAGGCTTCGGGAGCGAGATAGACAGTGGTCTCAAGGGTCTTTGAATATGCCTCGCGCTCTTTCCAGAGATGGGCGTAGCAATAGCCAATGAGCTCACCATCATATTCATAGACAAAATATGAAAAGGCTGAGGAGATAGAATCAATACGACCACGCATCACCTCAACAGGGACCGGTTCGGTCTCGAAGGTGATGGTGGTCTTTGAAACGTATCTATTGTAAATGGAAGCGACGCGCTCGGCATCGTCCAATCGCACAGGTCTGATGAAGCCGTTCATCTACAAGCTCTTGACCCACTCGTCAACGGTCTTCCGGCTGGCACCATTCAGGAGTTTGCCGGTCTTGAAATTGACTTCCGGATACTGCTTACCGAGCACCTTGAGGGAATTCTGGATTCCGCTGCCGCCGGAGGTCATGAACAGGATCACGGTCTTGCCCTTCAGGCCGTAAGCCTCGATGAAGGTGTTGATGATTCTTGGCGCGCCGTTCCACCAGTTCGGGAAACCAAGGTAAACGACATCGTAGGCATCCAGATTCTCCTTGGTCTTCACGAAGGCAGGACGGGATGACGGATCAGCGTTCTCCTTGCAGCAGCGTGAAGTCTCGACGGTCCAGTCAAGATCCTCGGCGGAATATTCAGCCTCCGGGGTGATCTTGTAGAGTTCCCCGCCGGTCGCGGGGGCAATCTTCTTCGCCAGAGACTCTGTCGTTCCGGTGGCAGAGAAATAAGCCACAAGTGTCTTGTTCTCAGTCATATTCTTTTTCTCCTTCTTTTGTCCGCAGGCTGTGACGGTGATCAGTCCCAAGGCCACAACCGCGATGATAAAAACAATTCTTTTCATAATGTTATCTGGTTTTGATTATTTCCCGCAAGCGGCATATCGCTCATCCGTGACAGGCTCAAGCCATTCGTTGCTGGATTCTCCTCCGGTGGCGACGTGAGTGGCGATGTGCTGGAACCAGCTGTCCTTTGTCGCACCGTGCCAATGCTTCACACCCTCCGGAATGTCAACCACATCCCCTGCCTTCAACTTGATGGCCGGCTTTTCCCATTCCTGGTACCAGCCTTCGCCGCCGACGCAGATCAGGATCTGTCTTGCCCCGTGATGAATATGCCAGTTGTTGCGGCAGCCAGGCTCAAAGGTCACATTTGACATAGGGAGAACCGTGGACTCGCCCTCAGTCAGATTCACCGGCTTCAACGGCGCAAGGAAGCTGTTCCCGATAAAGTACTGGGCATAGGCGCTGTTCGGCTGTCCCTTAGGGAAATCCATATCGGCGAACGGCTGCTTTTCCGTGAACTCCTCACCGAAGACCTTCGCGATGGCCTGCGAAGCCCTGTAAGCCTCTTTCGCTCCGACCTTTTCCGCAAGGACGGCAGGAATGGCGTGGATCTCATCATCCTTCAAACCCATATTCCTTGACCCTGCGACATGCGAGCCAAGCTGCGGAGCAAGCCCCTCGATCGAAGCCAGCGCGCTGATTGTCGCCAACTCCCTTTCAGCCCAAGTCAAAACATCTCTTGCGAATATGTCGCCGAAGAGGTGGGCCTTGAGGTAGTAGTCCTCCGCCGGGCAGAAGGCATAGTTAAATGGTTTGCCACTCAACTGTGTCTGAACTTTCGTTCCGACCTTGAGAGCGTCAAAGTCCTCTGGAATCGGCGAAGCCTCCGGGCCGACCTCGGTCTGCTTTCCGTCAGCGGTTCTCTGATCCAGAACCTTCTGGAGAGTTCCAAGTCCGTTCAGGGAGCGAGGGAATCCGGTGTAGGCGTACAGATGGGAGAGGATCTCCTTCACTTGATTGACTGTAAGCCCGTTATCGAGACCGTACTCTATGCTTGAGGCCAGTCCGGCAAGGTCGCCGCGAGCCTCATTGGCAGCTATTGCCACAATGACCTGCTGCCTGTCAGTTAATGTTTCTTTCTGTGCCATAAGATTAACGCTTGTAATTAGAATGCCTGTGAATATCAAGGCTAAAGTCCTGAGTTTCATATATTCATTAAGATTGTTGGCGACGGTACTCACTCGGGGTCATCCCGGAGTGTTTCTTGAAGAACCTCACAAAGTGCTGCGGGTAGAGGAAGCCCAACGAAGCAGCCACTTCCTTGACAGAGAGTTCCGGCGAGGCGAGCTGACGCTTGGCGTAACTGAACAGACGGACAGCGATATATTCCTGAGCTGTCTTTCCGGTCTCGGCCTTGACCATATCCCCGAAATAGTTCGGAGAGAGGAACACCTTGTCGGCGAAGTACTTGACTGTCGGAAGGCCCTCGGTCTCGGTCTTACCGGAGGCGATATATTCATCAACCAGTTTCTCGAATTTGGCGATCGCGCCGAGGTTCAGGTCCTGCCTTGTGACAAACTGCCTTTCGTAGAAGCGGAGGCAATAGTCCAGGATCAGCTCTATATTCGTGGTAATCAATCCTTTTGTGTGGCGGTCAATCGGGTTCTGGAGTTCCTTGCTGACGATCGCCATACAGTCCGCGATGATCTTGCGCTCGTCTTCGGAAAGATGCAAGGCTTCGTTGGAGGCGTAGGAGAAGAACGTGTAGTCCTTCATCTTGCGCTCAAGCGACGTACCGTGCAGGAAGTCCGGATGGAAAAGGATTCCCTTAGCCTTTTTCGGGACACCTGCCACTGACTCGTAACCAACTACCTGATCAGGAGCGATGCTCACAATCGTCTGACCGTCAAAGTCGTACTTGGTCTTGCCGTAGTTGATGACACAGCCCTTGGTCTCCTTCAAAAACAATGAATAGAATCCCATCGTGTGCCGTCCGGGAATGAATTTGCTGTTGCTCTCGTTGAACTCCACGTAAGCCACCAGCGGATGCATAGTCTTGAAGCCGTACATATTGTTGTACTGCTCAATGGTCTCTATCTTGTAAATTTCCTCCATATTCATCATTT
>OJMO01000477.1_pt1 | contig 28991 bp, 28 predicted proteins | sample 1597241 | NCBI WGS metagenome assembly OJMO01 (sample SAMEA2452129, study PRJEB22498) | human gut metagenome | biome: human feces; feature: human gut; material: feces | place: Australia | collected 2012 | reverse complement strand
AAATGAAGGGGAGTTAAAGAAAATGCCAAAGAGTGATAAGATATCAGAAAAATATGTAGAGAGTGTAACAATATTAAATAACGATCCATTTTTTCAAGAGTATATGAGTCAAGAAGAAGATCAAAGAAAGATGCAAAACTCGTTAATAAGAGAGGCAGAAGATACAGGATATGAAAAAGGCATTAAGTTTGGCGAAGAAGAAGGAAAAGAACAAGAAAAAATTGACATAGCAAAAAGTTTAATAAAAAGTGGTATGAATTTAGAGGAAATATCTAAACATACGAAAATAGACATAAAAGAATTAAAGAAACTTGCAAAAACAATTAATAAAAATATACATGTCAACCAAAAAGGTTGACATTAATCATTTTATTTGATAATATACATATAGTTTTAAAGGAGGAAAGAAAATGGCAGTTAAATTAAGATTAAAAAGAATGGGTGCTAAACAAAAACCATTCTATAGAATTGTTGCAGCTGACTCAAGAGTAAAAAGAGATGGAAGTTTCTTAGAAAATGTTGGAACTTATAATCCAGTTAAGACTCCAGCTGAAATTACAGTAAATGAAGAAAGAGCGCTTTATTGGTTAGGACAAGGTGCAATACCTACAGATACTGTTAGAAACATTTTAAGCAAACAAGGAATTATGAAAAAATTTGCTGAATCTAAAAAGGCAGGAAAATAATTATGAATATTGTAGAATATGCTGAATTTTTAGTTAAAAATATTGTTAAACAACCAGATTTAGTAAAAGTTACTAGTTTTAATGGTGATGAAGATACAACTATTGTTGAAATAATTGTATGTGAAGATGATATGGGAGCTGTAATCGGAAAAGATGGTAAAATGGCTTCATCTATACGTACATTAATTCAAGCTTTTGCATATTTAAATAATATTAAAAATGTAAAGATTAATATTGATTCTTTTTAAGAGTTGAAATTAATCTTTTTTTTTGCTATACTTCTTTTAGTCGATTAACTTGGTTTTTAATTTATTAATATTTAGAAAAGAGGAAATTTTTATGGCAAAAATTAAAATTTTTAGTTTGGGTGGGCTAAATGAAAATGGTAAAAACACCTATATAATTGAAGTTAATGATGGAATATATATTTTTGATTGTGGATTAAAATATGCAACAGGTAATATGTTAGGAATCGATTATGTAATACCTGATTTTGAATATTTAATAAAAAATCGTAAACGAATTAAAGGCTTATTTTTAACACATGGTCATTATGAAAATATGGGAGCAGTTTATGATCTTGTAAAATCTATTAAAGAATTAAAAATATATGCAACAAAATTTACCAAATTTATGTTATTAGAAGATGGTGTACCTGAAAAAAATATTATTGAAATAACACCACACAAAAAATTGAATTTTAAAGAAGTTTCTATTTTTCCAATCGCTGTGTCACATAGTTGCCCAGATTCAGTTATGTATGTAGTAAACACAAAAGATGGGGCAATTTGTTATACTGGAGATTTTATAATTGATCCAAGTATGAAAAATGCTTATGATATGGATTTAGGTAAAATAGCTTATGTTGGAAAAAAAGGTGTACTTGCACTTTTATCAGAGTCATCTTTTTCAGAACATGTTGGTCATACTTCACCATCTCATAAATTAAGTTCTTATTTTAAAGATGCTATAAATAAAGCAGAGGGAAGAGTATTATTTTTAGCATTACCTACCCATATTTATACATTACAAGATATTTTTAATGGTGCTTTAAATATGCATCGCAAGATTGTAATTATGGGTAAAAAAATGCAAAGTACTATTAATTTTTGTAAAAAAGAAGGATACCTTGAATTTCCTGATGATATTTTAGGAGATTTATCTAATGTTGAAGATCAAAATTCTATTTTACTTATATGTGATGACCGTGAAAATCCATATGCTTCAATAAATAAAATAATTAGTGGTTATGATAAATTTATAAAATTAAGAAATAATGATACGGTTGTATTTGCTGAAGCAAGATATGACAGTAATGAAAAGGCTTTAGTAAAAGTAGAAAATGACTTAGCAATGCATGGTTGTAAAATAGTTTCTTTACCAAAAGATAAGAATATTTTACTTCATGCATCAAGTGAAGATTTAATGCTTATGATTAAATTATTGAATCCTAAATTTTATATTCCAGTTAAAGGAGAATATAGATTTATGGTTGGTAATGCTAATTTAGCAAGTAGTCTGGGAATACCTAATGAAAATATTTTACTTAAACAAAATGGGGATGTAATTACTATTGAAAATCAAGAATTAGTTGATAACTTTGAAACTATTAAAGTTAATGATATTTTAATTGATGGTAAAAGTAGCGATGACATTGGTGAACTTGTTGTTAAAGACCGTGAAATGTTATCAGAAAACGGTATTGTATTAATTAGTGCTACATTATCAAAAGAAAATAAAGTTTTACTTGTTGGACCAGAAGTTACAACAAGAGGTTTCATTTATGTAAAAGATTCTAAAGATATGATTTTAGAAATAAAAAGAATATCTGAAAATATTATTGAAAGAAATATCGCTGATAATTTTGTCGATTATAATAAAATAAAAACTGAAATTAGATCAGAACTTTCTAAATACCTTTATGATGAAACTGGTTGTAAACCAATGATAATTGCAGTAGTACAGGAAGTATAAATAAAATTTTTTCACCCATAATAATAATGGGTGATTTTAAATGGGAAAAGATGCTGAATTTTTAAATTATATTTATCAAAATGCAAAAATGGGAGTTATTGGTATAGATAATATCAAAGATAAAATATTTGATGATGAATTAAAAAATGTAATTGCTACACAAAAAAAAGAATATCAAAAAATAGCAGATGATGCTTCAAGTATTTTAAATGAATTAGGACTTACGGAAAAAGACGTATCTAAAATGGCCAAAGTATCAACCTATGTGATGGCTAATTTAGAAATGCTAAAAGATGATTCATCTTCAAATATTGCTAAATTAATGATTGAAGGAAGTAACAAAGGAATTATAGAAATAAATAAAAATTTAAATTCTTATAATAATATGAATTCTAAAATAATTAAATTAGCAAAAAAATTATTAGCAACAGAACAGCATAATATTGATGAATTAAAAATATACTTATAAAAAGAACATTATTAAATATATAATGTTTTTTTATGTTATAATTATTTTGGAGATGGTTTTATGAAAATAAAAAAAATAATACCAAATATTCTAACAATAATTAGAATTATAGTTACTCCGATTGCAATTTATCTAGGTTTAAAAGGTAATTATAAAGCGCTAGCTATTATGTGTGTATTTGTCAGTTTAACAGATTTTTTAGATGGTAAACTTGCTCGTAAATGGCATGTTTGTAGTGAACTTGGGGCTAAATTAGATTCTATTGCTGATAAAATTCTAGCAATTGGTTTATTAATAATTTTGATTTTAAAAAATAATATTTATTTTTATATTTTAATTTTAGAAATACTAATTACATTAGTTAATGTTATAACTTTTTTAAGAGCAAATGTTGTAGAATCACTTTTAGTTGGAAAAATAAAAACATGGTTTTTATTTATTACTTTAATTTTAGGAATAGTTAATATTTTCTTTACTAATATTCATATTTTAATGAATATTGGTATCGTTTTAACTTTAATATTCCAAACATTATCGCTTATATTTTATATTAGAAGTTATTTTTTATACACTGGTAAAAAAAAAGTCTTAATTAATCTTTATAAAGAATATTATAATATAGTTAAAGATGTATTACATAATAAAGAATTTTGTAAAAGAAAAAAGTATGAACATCATTATAATGAATCAGTTTATGAACACTGTTTAAGAGTTAGTTTTGATGCTTTTTGCATTGCAAAAAAATATAAATTAGATTATAAATCTGTAGCAATAGCCGGACTTTTACATGATTTTTATGATAAACCATGGCAAGATAATAATGAAAAAAAGCCACTTTTAAAAAAACATGGATTTGTTCATGCTAAAGAAGCTTTAAAAAATTCTCAAAAATATTTTAAAGATTACATGAATGATATAATAGAGAATTCCATTGAAAGACATATGTTTCCTTTAAATATTACACCACCTAAATATATTGAAGGTTGGTTAATAGTCTTAATAGATAAAGTCGATAGTATAGATTTTTTAATTCACTCAAGTGCATTTATAAAATGTTTTATAAACAAGAAAGCAAAATAAAGTTTTCTTGTTTTATATTGGACTAAATTACTTGATATTAAGGCTTATTTTTTGTATAATATTTCTTAGATAATGATAATAGTAGGAGATAGTTATGGGAAATATTATTGCAAGTTTAGATATTGGAGATAATACTATAAAACTTATAACAGCAGAAATTTCTACAAATAAGTTTAATATTTTAAATGTTTCAGAAGTGCCATCAAAAGGGTTGAAAGATGGACTTATAATTAATCCTGAGCAATTAATAGGAAGCTTAAAAGAGGTTTTTAAAAAAGCTGAAGAAGTTTTAGGAGTAAATGTCAATAAAGTTATTGTAAATGTTCCAGGAAATGATGCAAGATTTATAAGTAGTGAAGGACTTACAACAATAACAAACGAAGATAAAGTTATTAAAGGTGTAGATATAATAAGAGCAATGCAAGCATCTATTTATAATCGAATACCTAAAAATTATGAAGTAGCTAATATTATTCCAATGATCTTTAAAATAAATGATGATAATCCAATAACTAATCCAATCAATATGAACGCTGAAACATTAACTGTAAAAGATGTAGTAGCTATTGTTCCTAAAAAAAATATTTATACTTTAATAAAATGTTTAGAAAGCATAGGTATAACAATTATTGATGTAACATTATCTTCTGTAGGTGATTATTACTTAATAAAAAATGATAAAATTAATAGAAGTGTTGGAGCTATAGTAAATATTGGAGAAGCTACTGTAAATGTTTCAATATTTAATAAAGGCGTTATAACAAACACGGAAGTTATTAATTTAGGTGGACAAAATATTGATAATGATATATCATTTATATATAAGGTTACAAAAAAAGATGCTAAAGATCTAAAAGAAAAGATGGCTTTAGCAACTAATAGAATGGCTAAAGCAAGTGAAACTTTGACTGTAACTAATAAATTAGGTGAAGAGGTTAAAATAAATCAATATGAACTTAGTGAGATAGTTAAAAGTAGATTAACTGAGATACTTGAGTTAATAAAAAAGCAAATTAATCTCTTAACAAAAAAAGAAATAAGTTATATAATATTTACAGGTGGTATGACAGAAATAGCAAACTTTGATATTCTTCTTGATGAAGTATTTGGTAAAAATGCTAGCGTTTATGTCACACAAGAGTTAGGTGCTAGAAATAATAGATTTAGTACAGGACTTGGAATGATAAGATATTATAATAGTAAATTAGAATTAAGAGATAAAAATTTTTCAATATTTAGTAATGATGAATTAGAAGATTTAAGTGGAAAACATAAAAAGATAAATATTTCAGAAAATTCTTTACTAGGAAAAATATTTGGATATTTTTTTGATAATTAAGGAGAGTGTAAAAGATGGACGGATTAACATTAGACCCAATAGCAAAAATTAAAGTTGTTGGATGTGGCGGCGGTGGAAGTAATGCCGTTAATAGAATGATTGATGAAGGAGTTAAAGGAGTAGAATTTTATGTTGTAAATACTGATTTACAAGCATTAAATTGTTCTCATTGTGAAAATAAAATTCAAATTGGTAGTACTATTACTGGTGGACGTGGAGCCGGTTCAAACCCTGAAATTGGTAGAGAAGCTGCTTTAGAAAGTAAAAAAGAAATTGAAGAAGCATTAAAAGGTGCTGATATGGTATTTATTGCTTGTGGACTTGGTGGTGGAACAGGTACTGGTGCAGCTCCTGTTGTTGCTGAAATAGCTCAAGGACTTGGTGCTTTAACAGTAGGAATTGTTACTAAACCATTTAGATTTGAAGGAAAGAAAAGAATGGAACATGCTTTAGTTGGACTTGAAGAACTAAAGAAACATGTTGATACATTAATTATAATTCCTAATGATCGTTTAAGAGAAATAATTGATAAAACAACTACATTCCAAGATGCATTTAAAGAAGTAGATACAGTTCTACATAGAGGGGTACAATCTATTTCAGATTTAATTGCAGTTACTGGAACTATTAACCTTGACTTTGCTGATGTTAAAACAGTTATGGAAAAATCAGGTACTGCTTTAATTGGTATTGGTATGGGTGTTGGTGAAAATAGAGCAATAGATGCTGCTAGACAAGCTGTTACAAATTCATTAATTGAAACTACAATTGATGGAGCAACAGATGCTATCATTAATATAACTGGTGGTGAAAACCTTACGTTATTTGAAATTGAAGATGCTGTTGAAACAGTTAGAGAACTTGCAAATAATGATATAAATATTATCTTTGGCTCTATACCTAATAAGAATTTATCTGATGAAGTTATTGTAACTGTAATAGCTACAGGTTTTGATAAAGCAAAAGATTCAGATGACGACAGTTCATATGATGGTGATAAAGAATTACCAAAGAGAAGAGTTGCTGATGACGATTTAGATCTTGAACTTGATATTCCATCATTTTTAAGAAATAGAGATGACTATTAATATAGTCATTTTTTTTGCTTACTTAAAACATTTGTCATTATTTGTCGAAAGCCTAGAAATATAAAAAAATTACCATATAATAGTAACCTGAGAAGTAAAAAGAAGATGCCTGCTACCTTACTTTAGGGACTAAAATTCAGGGGGCTTTTATAAAAATAAAAGTAAAGACAACTATATATAAGTCAAGTCTAAAATGATAAATTTTATAAAAAAGTTTGAAAATATAAATTTATCTAAATTAAGACATGACAAAAACAACTAAAGTGTTAAATTTTTTAAAAATTTTAGTTAAATTTGTCTTTGATATTGTCGTATCTTATATAATCTCTATCTTCTTTAAGAATATAGTAAATGATAGTTAATAATTTACGGCTAATGCCTGCTAAGGCAACAAAATGGTGCTTACCTTCAGATATCTTTTTATCATAATAAGCCCTTAATTCAGGCTCGTTTGATATAGCAACTAAACTAGCTGTATAAATGGCATGACGAAGATAAGGAGAACCTCTTTTAGAAGTTTTATCATTAGAAGATAACTTATTACCAGATTGATTTTCAGAAGGGTCAGTACCAGCGAAAGCAATCAGTTTACTGGGTTTGTCAAAATTGTTAATGTCTCCAATTTCAGCTAAAATGATTGGAGCCAAATTAACACCAACACCTGGAACTGATAAAAGATGACTATCTAATTTATTATATAGTTCTTTGATTTCTTTACTTACTTCATCAATTTGATTTTCTAAAAAGATAATTTGATTGATAAGTTGTTTAATTTCAAAAGAACAAGCATCAGTAGTAAATTTAATACCAAAAGATTCTTTAGCTACTCCCTTAATATGAAGAGCGGTATCTTTGTTAAATTTACCTTTAGAATGTTTAGATAATAAATTAGCTAGTTTAGTAGTAGAAATCTTAATGATGTCATCGGGAGTTGGACAATTAAGTAATAGTTGTTTAGAAGTAGTACCAAAAGTGTCACAAAAAAGTTTTTTATACTCTGGGAAAACCTTATCTAATAAGCCAATAACTTGTACTTTTAAAGAGGAAACATTATCAACAATGTTTGATCTAAAGCGAGTTAATTGCTTCAAAGATAATAAATTTTCTTCAGGTAATTTGGATTCTTTAGAGCCAAAAACTCTTAAATAATCAGCAATAATAATAGAATCGATAATGTCATTCTTTTGTTTTCTATTATTATAAGCACCACGGTATGATTTAACTTGATAGGGATTATAGACAGACACATTAAAACCATTATCAGTTAAAGCAGAGTATAAAGAAAGCCAATAGTGACCAGTAGCTTCCATAGCAACTTCAATATTACTTAAATCTCCAAGTTTATCTTGAATAGTAGTTAGAAGTTTACTAAAACCATCATTACTATTAATAAACTTAATTGCACGTATAATAACATCTCCATTGTTGTTAATAAGTGAAGCGACATGATTTGTTTTGGCAATGTCAATGCCTAAAAAATAATTCATAAAAACAACTCCAATTCTTGATATATAAGATAGAGGCAAATGCCCTCAGTACCTTTACAAAGATATAACCTCGCAAATAAAAGGCAAAAGCTAACAAGCAAGTCCTTATACAACTTATTAATATCCAATTTGTAAAGAAGAGGCTTTAGTCTTATTAAAGAACCAAATGTTCAAGGTGGTAACTAAAACCACTCTATCTCTACAGACATTATAATATAGATTTTAAAATCCACAAAATAATGAGTTTATAGATATCTCTTAACAAAAATCTAAATATAAGAAAATGTAGTTAAAAAATATCTTAACTACATTATACGAGGTGGTAATAATAGCTTTATTTATAAAAATATTAGGTATTACTTGTAAGTAATAAAAAAAGCATCTTTATTCTTAAAACCTGAATAAAGGTGCTTACAACATAATATATGTGGCAAGCATCAAGTCCCTAAAAGACTTTTTGCTTCTCACCTAAATTAATAATATCATAGATTTTATATAGATACAATTTTTTATTAAAGATATTTTTCATAAATACATTTTTTATAAGAAAAGATGACAATTTAATAGAAATTTGATAAAATACACTTGGGTGATTTTTATGTTAAATATTAAAAATTTATCTGTAGATGCAGAAGATAAAAAAATATTAAATAATTTAAATTTAAATATAAATGATGGTGAAATCCATGCAATCATGGGTCCAAACGGAGTAGGTAAATCAACATTATGTAAGGTAATTCTTAATGATAAAAATTATAAAAAAAGTGGTACTATTATTTTGAATGATAAAGATATAACTAATGAAGAAACATATCAAATAGCAAAAGATGGTGTATTTTTACTTAATCAAAATCCAATTGAACTTGAAGGAATTACCAACGCTGAAATGCTAAGAACAACTCTTAATGCCCAAGGAAAAAAATTAAATATATTTGAATTTAGCAAAAAAGCTAAAGAAATATGTAATGAATTAAATATTCCAGAAAATTTTTTACATCGAGAAATAAACTTAGGAATGTCTGGTGGTGAAAAAAAGAAAAACGAATTAATTCACTTATGGATGTTAGAACCAAGCTTTATAATACTTGATGAAATTGACTCTGGATTAGATGTTGATGCTCTTAAAGTAGTGTCTGAATCAATTATGAAATATTATAAAAAATTTAAACCAAGTATTTTAATTATTACTCATCATAAAAAAATCTTAGAATATATAAAACCAGACTTTGTTCATATTTTAAAAGATGGAACAATTAAAAAATCAGGTGATTACAGTCTTGCAAATTATGTAGAAGAGAATGGATTTAATAATATTTAGGTTAATATTATTACGATAAAATAAATTTATGAATATTATAAATATAAATACCAATGATTTTGAAATAAATGATGAAAATTGCAAGATAATAATTAATAATGATGAAGTAAATTTAAGAATAAATGGTAATTCTACCATTTATGATTTTAATGAATGCGATAATTTAAAATTAAAAATAGATGTTTTAGAAAATAGCAGTTTAAATTATTATATGTTTTCTAATAATAATTTTAAAAATAAAATAATTGAGATAAATAATTATGAAAATTCAATTACTAATTTTAATTATTCCTTTATAAACAATGATAACTGTAAACTTATAATAAATAATAATATTATTAAAAATAATATAAAAAGTAATATAAGAGTAAGAGGAGTAGCCTTAGAAAATGCTACCGCTATTATTGATAGCAATGGAAAAGTAACAGAAAAAACTTTAAATAATGAATTTAATGAAGATTTAAGAGGATTAAATTTAGAAAATGGATTTATTAAAATTAATCCAAATATGTTTATAGATTCTAATGATGTTATAGCAAATCATAATTCTACTATTGGAAATATAAATAAAGATTATTTATTCTACTTAAATTCTAAAGGAATAGAAAATGATAATGCTAAAAAACTTATTATTTCTGGTTTTTTAAAAAGTATTTTAAATAGTGATATGAATGAAATTATAGATAAAAATAATTAGGAGGTGAATTTATGCATAGAGAAGATTTTCCTATTCTCCAAAACAATCTAATTTATTTAGATAGTGGTGCAACTAGTTTAAAACCTAAATGTGTTATTGATAAAATTACAGAATACTATAGAGATTATTCAGCAAATGCTCATAGAGGTGATTATGACCTATCTTTAAAAGTAGATTATGAATATGAAAGTGCTCGTGATGAAATTAAAGAATTTATCAATGCTAGATATAGAGAAGAAATTGTATTTACAAGTGGATCTACTGATTCGTTAAATATGATAGCTACAGGATTTTTTAGAAGATATCTTGAGGCTAATGATGAAATTGTAATTACCAAAAGTGAACATGCATCAAACGTAATGCCTTGGTTTAGACTTGCTAAAGAAATAGGATGTAAAATAGTTTATGTTCCCCTTGATGAAAATTATTATGTTACAATGGATAATATAAAAAAGGTAATAAATGAAAATACAAAAGTAATAGCGTTGGCTGAAATTACTAATGTAGTTGGTGATATAAGGCCAATTAAAGAAATAACAAAACTAGCTCATGAAAATAATGCTTTTGTAGTTGTAGATGGTGCTCAAAGTGTACCACATTTAAAGACTGACGTTATAGATAGTGATGTAGATTTTCTTGCTTTTTCAGGGCATAAAATGTGTGGACCTACTGGTATTGGAGTACTTTATGGTAAAAAAGAATTATTAGAAAAAGTGATACCAACAAATCTAGGTGGTGGAATGAATGAATCATTTGATGATGAAAATCATGTTTATTTAAAACAACTTCCTCATAGACTAGAAGCGGGAACACCAAATATAGCTGGAGCAATTGGGCTTGGTGAAGCAGTAAGATACTTAAAGAAAATAGGTCTAAACAATATTCATAAACATGAAGTTGAACTTCGAAAATATTTAGTAGATAATTTAATAACAATTCCTCACATTGATATAATAAATATAGAAAGTGATAGTGGAATAGTAGCATTTAATATAGATGGGATATTTTCCCAAGATGTTGCTTATTATTTAAATAAATACCATATTTGTGTAAGAGCTGGAAATCATTGTGCTAAAGTTTTAAAGAGTGCTACAAATGTTAATAATACATTAAGAGTAAGTTTATATTTTTATAATACAAAAGAAGAAATAGATTTATTAATAAAATTACTAAGTGATAAAAATAAGATATTAAGAGAGATGTTATAACAATGGATGAAAATTTAAAGAGAGAAATTATTTTAGAAAATTATCAAAATCCTATGAATAAAGAAAGCATTGATGATGAGAGATATGTTAAAGTAAATACTAATAATGAAAGTTGTATTGATAATTTAGATATTTATTTATTAGTTGAAGATAATATGATAAAAGATATTAAATTTGATGGTGAAGCTTGTGCTATTTCAACTTCTTCAACTTCAATAATGATTCATAATTTAATTGGAAAAACAATCGATGAAGCCATTAAATATATGGAAGAATTTGATAATATGGTAAATGAAAAAGATTATGATAAAGATTTACTTAATGAAGCAATAGTATATGATACGATATATAAACAAGCTAATCGTAAACATTGTGCACTACTTCCTTATCTAGGAATAAAAAAAGCCTTAGAAAAAATAAAAAAATAATGTCAAAAAAGCGTTTAAAAAACGCTTTTTTCTTGTATAAAATTAAATTAGTAAATATAATTAAATTAAGGTGATAGAATGCAAGATATGATACCAACACAAGAACTAATTCCTATTAGTTTAATTAAAGCAATAATAAGTGATAGTAATAAATTTGTAGATTTTGTAAAAAAAGATAAAGAGTTTGCGAATGTTGACCAAAAATACTATGTTAATGCAATTAATGAGTACGTTCAGTATGAAATAAACAATGGAAATTTAACAAAAGATGAATTAAAAAGAATCAAATATTTAAATAGTAAATTTAAAATAAAGAAAAAATATAAATTGAATAAAGAAAAAAATGAAATAACAGTTGATGATGTTTTAAAGATTTTAAATAGTGAAGAATTATTTAATAAATTTTATAACTATGAAGAAAATAAAGAATTTTTCAATAACATACCAATTGAAAATTACTTAAATACTATGTATGATTTATTTGATTATTTTGATTCTAATAAAACTACTGTCATTGACAGTGTATGTCAAAGAAGATTTAATATACTTATGCAAAAGTATTCTTTAAAAATTAAAAGAAATCATCTAATGAATGGTGAAATAACTTATGAAAGATTAAATGAAAAATTAGAAAATTTAATGTTTAAAGGAATAAATTCTAATGATTCAAAATTCACCATTGCTAGAAAGTTATATTTAAATAGTTGTAAATTTCTAAATTATGACTTAGATTATTTATTTTATGATTCCTCAGATATATCTAAAGAAGGAGTAGATGTCAACGAAAAAATTAATGCTTTAAAATATAAAAATATAAGAGAGATAACTTTTGATGATAATGAAGTAATTTGTTCAACTTGGGCAAAAATATATGCAAGTTTACTAAATAAAGTAGGAATTAAAAATAGAGTTAGAGGTGATTATCACAAATTTGTAATATTTGATTGTGATGGTACACTTATGTCTGCAGATGCTACTCAATCTGTAAAAGATATGTATACAGGCATTTACATAAATGATTTTACACGAGTACAATTAGGTATTAAAACACAAGGATATGAATGCTTAGAAAAAAATAAAGATGTTAGTGTAATTATAAAAAATATTGATAAAGAATATGGGTATCCCAATATGTCATTAGAAGATTTAAAAAGTAATTTCTTAAATACCTATAGTACAGTTGAAGAACAAAATCCTAATAAAATACGAATATTTAAAGATAATATGACTAAGCTTTTTGCTTTAGTTAAAAATTTGAATTTAAGTGGTCTTGAAAAATTAAAAGCTCTTGAAAATTATGCAGAATTATTATTTCCAAGAGAAGAACTTGAAAATATCAATTATAAATTTTGTGTGAAAAATGAATTAGAAAAAAGAATACCATATTTGATATTTACATATAAACTAGATGATGAGTATCTATATTTTCTAATTAGCGAAAATGATATAAAAAAAGTAACAAAAGAAGAATTAGAAGAAAAATTAAATGCAAATTATTATTTATTAAATGCTTATGTAACAGCTATTCCAGGATTTGAAGAAGCTAGAAAAATCTAGCTTCTTTTACTTATATTTAAAACTATTCCAATACTTGTCATAGATACAAGAAGTGATGAACCACCATATGATAAAAATGGTAGCGTAACTCCAGTTACAGGAATAAGACCCACGACAACACATAAATTTAGAATTGCTTGAATAATAATTCCAAAAGCTAAACCAAATGCTAAATATTTTTTAAATAAATCAGTTTGTCTTAAAGCAATTTTTATACATCTATAAAATATAATGAAAAATAAACTACAAACAATTAGAACTCCTAATATTCCAAATTCTTCACTGATAATAGAAAAAATAAAATCAGTTTGTGGTTCTGGTAAGTAAAAGCTTTTTTGTCTACTATGTAAGAATCCTTGGCCCAAAAGACCACCTGGCCCAATGGCATACAAACTTTGAATTATTTGGAACCCACTACCTAACGGGTCACTCCAAGGGTTTAAAAATGATACAATTCTCGCCATTCGATATGGAGCAATTATTATTAATAAAACTATACCCAATATTCCAATTAAACCAATATTTGTAAAAAATGATATTTTTACTCCTGATGTAAAAATAATTACGATTAAAGTTAATGTTATAACCATTGCTGTACCAAAGTCAGGTTCTAACATAATAAGGGCAAAAAATATTCCAATTATAATTAATATGGGGAAGACACCTTTTTTGATGTTTTTCATTAATTTATTATTATTTGAAAGATATTTAGAAACATATATTATAAGACCAATTTTACTAAATTCACTAGGTTGAATACCAAGTCCTCCAATTCCAAACCAGCTTCTTGAACCATTTCTAATTGTTCCTATCCCTGGTATTAAAACTAACAATAATAAAAGAAAGCAGCAAAATAATATTAAATTTGCTTTTTTCTTTAAAAAATTAATATCCAATTTAGAAAAGAAAAATATTAACACTAAACCTATTATAAAAAATATACTTTGTGCCTTAACAAATTTAAATTGATCATGAAATTTATATTCAGCCCATACAAAACTAGCAGAATAAATCATTATTATCCCAAATATTGCTAACATAAAAGTGGCAAATAATAAAATATAATCAACTTTATTTTTTCTCATTATCATCATCACTATAATATTATTTTTGATTGCTAATTTTAATGAATAAATTATTTATTAAATAGTGACTTTAATAAAAGTATTATTTTTGATACAATTTAAGTAAGGTGGTTTAGAATGCATGCAATTGATATTATTTTAGAAAAGTTATCAAAGTCAAAGTTTAGATCATCGTTTAAACTTAAGGAAAAAGATTTTGTTTATATTGATAAGGTAGGTATAAAAAAAATATCTAACCATGCTTATGAATTTATTAATAAAAGATTAAAACCACAATATATTGAAAATGATGGTAAGCAAACTCCAATGAAAGGACATCCTGTGTTTATAGCTCAGCATGCAACTGCTACTTGTTGTAGATCATGTCTTTATAAATGGCATCATATTAAGAAAGATAAAGAATTAACTGAATTAGAAATAAAATATATTGTTAATGTTATTATGAAATGGATAAATATCCAAATAGAGAGTAGGTACAATAAATGAAAATAATCGTAATTGGAGCTGGAGCAAGTGGACTTCTAACGGCAATTAAATTAAGCAACAATGAAGTTACTATACTTGAAAAAAATAGTGTAAGTGGAAAAAAATTATTAATAACTGGTAATGGCAGATGTAATTATTTTAACGATAAACATAGTATTTTAAATTATCATAGTTCATCAGATAATTTAAATGATTTTATAAAAAAAAGTGATTTTAATAATATAAAAGCATTTTTTGATACAATTGGCATCGAGCCAGAAATTAAAGAGGGATATTATTATCCAAAATCAAAAGAAGCTATAAGTTTTAGAAATATTTTAGAATTAGAAGCAAATTTAAGAGGAGTAAATATAATTTATAATACAAATGTTATTGATATAAAAAAAGATAGTGAAATATTTACAATTTATACTTCTGGGGGTATTAAATATGAAGCTGATTATGTTATAGTAGCAACCGGTGGATGTTCTTATGAAAATACAGGAAGTGATGGTAAATGCTTAGAAATAATCAAAAAATTAGGCCATAAAATTATTAAACCTCTTCCTGGTCTTGTTCAGTTAGAATCAGATGGTAAAATTAAAAATGCAAGTGGCGTTCGTACTAAAGTAGAATTAACTTTATATGAAGATAATATAAAAATAAAAAATGAAATTGGAGAACTTCAAATAACAGATTATGGAATTAGTGGAATTTGTGTAATGCAATTAAGTTCAATTGTTTCTAAAGGACTTGATAGTGGTAAAAAGGAAGTAATAGGAATAAACTTTTTACCAGAAGTAAGTGATGTATTCTACTGGCTAACAAAAAGAAGTGAAAAATTAGATAATAGAAATATTAGCCAGTTGCTTGAAGGAATAATAAATTATAAACTAATTAAATTAATTCTAAGAAAGTCTAAAATTGAAGAGAATGAATATTTAACTGATTTAACAGATGAAAGAATAAAAAAACTATGTGATAATATTACAAATTATCAAGTTAATATTACTAAAACTAAAGGATTTTCCAGTGCTCAAATTACAGTTGGAGGAATTTCTTTACAAGATGTTACTTCAAACTTTGAATCTAAATTTATAAATAATTTATTTTTTACCGGAGAAATTTTAGATGTCAATGGTGATTGTGGGGGATATAATTTAATGTTTGCATGGCTTAGTGCTCTTAGAGTAGGAGAATATATAAATGATAAGACTAAGACAAATTAAAATAAATATCGATAAAGATAATAAATTAGAGATTACGAAAAAAATTGCTAAAAAGTTAAAAATTAATGAAGTTTGTGTACTTGATTATAAAATTTCTAAAAGATCAATAGACGCTAGAAAAAAAGAAAATATAGAATATGTCTATGAACTTGATGTAAAAGTTAACAATGAAGAAAAAATCTTAAAGAAAATTAGTAATTCCGATGTATTTAAAACTCCATTTGAAAAATATACTTATAAAGTTACAGGGACTAAAAAATTAAATTACCGCCCAGTAGTGATTGGCTTTGGACCAGCCGGTATGATGTGTAGTTACATGCTTGCTAAATTTGGATATAAACCTCTTATTATCGAAAGAGGTAGTATGGTTGATAAAAGAATTGCAGATGTAGAAAAATTTTGGAATGAAAACATTTTAAATTCTAAAAGTAATGTTCAATTTGGAGAAGGCGGAGCTGGGACTTTTTCTGATGGGAAGTTAAACACTTTAGTAAAAGATAAGTATTATCGCCAAAAATATATTTTTGAAACATTCGTAGAAAATGGAGCACCAGAAGAAATTTTATATGATTCCCATCCTCATATTGGCACAGATATTTTAAGAAAAATGGTTAAGAATATTCGTAATAATATTATAAAAATGGGTGGAGAATTTAAATTTGATACAACCGTAACGGATATTATTATAAAGAATAATGAGTTAGAAGCTTTAGAACTTAATAATAGTGAAATAATAAAATGTGATTTAGCTGTTTTAGCTATTGGCCATAGTGCTCGCGATACTTTTAGAATGCTAAATAAAAATAAAATAGAAATGCGAAATAAACCATTTGCAGTTGGAATAAGAATCTCACATAATCAAAAAGATATTAGTTATTCGCAATACAAAGATAACTATAAAAAATTACCTCCAGCATCTTATAAATTGACTTATCAAACAAAAAATAAAAGGGGAGTTTATTCTTTTTGCATGTGTCCGGGCGGATATGTAGTAAACTCTTCTTCAGAAAATCAAAAGCTTGCTATAAATGGAATGAGTAATTTTAAAAGAGAGAGTAGTAATGCTAATAGTGCAATTATCGTAACAGTAACTGAAAAAGATTATGGTAATCAATTGTTTAGTGGTTTGAAATTTCAAGAAGAATTAGAATCAAATGCTTATAAAATAGGTGAAGGATTAATACCTATCCAACTTTATAAAGATTATAAAGATAATGTTAAATCTACTGGTTTTAAGAGTGTAAAACCAGTGCTTAAAGGAAATTATAACTTTGCTAATATTAACAAAATATTTCCAACATATATTAATGAATCATTAACTGAAGCAATTGAATATTTTGGCACTAAAATCAAAAACTTTAATAATGATGATGCTATTATTGCTGCAGTAGAATCAAGAACATCATCACCTGTAAGAATAGTTAGAGATGATAATTTAGAGGCGAATATTAAAGGAATATATCCTTGCGGTGAAGGAGCTGGTTATGCAGGTGGCATAACATCAGCGGCTATTGATGGAGTAAAAGTTTTTGAAAAGATAGCTGATAAATATAATAATTTGTAAAGTTTACAAAAAATAATTTTATCTAAACTTGAAAAAAGTAATTCTGTATTGTAATATGATAGTAAGAAAAGAGGAAAGTGTGATATGAAAAAAAATGTAATAATAGTTGTTTTACTTTTATTAGTAATAGGGTTAAGTGGTTATATAGGATATGATTATTTAACGTATAAAAAAGAGAATAAAACACCAGCAGAAAAGGTAAATGATGATAAAAATAAAAATGATTCTGTAAATGAATTAAAAAGATTGGATGATTCAAAAGACTTAATTTATTCAAATACTGAAACAATTGGTAAATTAGTTGCTGTTGTAAATGATGACTATTGTTTTGAAACGAAAGAAGAATTTGAAAATTGGATAAAATTAAATCCAGAAAATAGTAAAACTGAAATTGGAGGTTATAAAAAGGATGCTTCAATAATTGATAATAACGCTAACATAATTTTAAACTATCCAACAATTAATATTGATAATGATACTGTTAATAAATTAAATGCAGAAATAAAAGATTATATAGATAAAGGAAAAGAAAATATAAAAAAGGGTGATAATTCATTATATGGAATTAAATTAATAATTGATAATGAGTCAAAATATAATACCGGATTTTATTGGAATGAGGTTTTGACAATAGAATCATCAAACTATATTTCTATAATATTTAAAGAATTAAGTTTAGCTAATTGTGCTGATGGTGGTTACAATATAGATAAAATAAAATATATAGACAAAGAAACTGGATTAGAAGTAAGTGAATATGATATACTTGCAAAATATAATTATCAAAATATAAACGATTTAAAATCTAGTATAAAAGTTGATGAAGAAGACGGTATTGATTTATCTAGTATACATTCTCCATATATTGATAAAAATGAAAAATTACATGTTTTTGTTACTCTTAATGGGGACCAAGAATATATTGTAGAAAATAACGAACTAAAAGACATTGAATAATTAAAAGTAATCAAATAAACCAAGATTTAATCTTGGCTTTTTAATGCATAAAAAAAGAGTTATAAAACTCTTATTCAGCTATATATTTATCAATTAAATCAGTAAATTCATTTTGAATTTTATTTAATGTAGAAGTATCTTTTGCTTCAAATCTTATTGTTAAGTTTGGACCAGTATTGCTGGCGCGAACTAAAGCCCAACCATTGTCAAATGTCACTCTTACACCATCAATATCATTGATATTATAGTCATTACTAACACAATATTCTTTTATTTTGTTAACTACATATTCTTTTTTTTCTTCTTCAATTGGAACTTTGATTTCAGGAGTTGAATGATAAATATTTATTCCTTTTAAAGTATCACTTACTGATAAATTGCAATTAGATAATATTTCAATTAGTCTTAAAGCGGCATAAATAGCACTTCCAAATTCTAAACCACGGTCATTAAAGAAAACATGTCCTGAAAATTCTCCACCAAATTCAAGATTATTACTCAAAACTCCATATTCGGTAAAACTAGCACCAGTACGGTAACAAAAAGGTTCTCCACCTAATTTTTTTATTTCGTCTTCTAAAGATTTTGAGCATTTAACATCATATAAATATTTTTTACATTCACTAGTTTTTATTAAACTCCTAATAATAATTATCATAAACTTATCAGTGGGAATGTAATTACCTTTTTCATCAATAACACCAATTCTATCACCATCACCATCAAAAGCAATACCGACATCGGCCTTGTTTTCTTTTACAGCTTTCTTTAGTTGTTCCATATTTTCTTCAACTGCTGGATCTGGGTGATGATTTGGAAATGTTCCATCACTAATGTCATTTATATAAATAGGAATTATATTATCAAATAATTCAATAATATCTTTAATGATAATTGCTGTTGTACCATTTCCTGGATCAAAAACGACTTTAATTTTTCTTTCTCCCATGAAGATATTTTTTTTCATAAATGCTAAATATTCATCTTTGACATCCATTAAAACTTCTTCACCGTGTCCACTTAAAAATTCACCTTTTAAAGTATAATCTTTAAAATCACGAATCATATCTCCACGAGCATTAACATCATAATCAAAAGAAAATTTAAAACCGTTATCATCCTTAGGATTATGACTTGCCGTAACCATAATACCAGGAAATTTGTTAATTTTTCTAGAAAAATAATGCATTGGAGTAGTAATTAATCCATAATACATAACATTAGATCCAGAATCTTTAATTCCTTTAATTAAATTCTTTGTTAAACTATTAGAAGATATTCTATTATCATGTCCAACAACACAAGTATCAATATTGTATTTTTCGCGAATGTAACTTCCATAACTCCTGCCAATAGTGTAAGCAGAACTATCGTCTAAATCGTCAGGGTATTTACCACGTATATCATATTCTCTAAAAATAATTTTATTCATATTATCACATCCTACTAATAATTATATCATTAAAATTTAAAACTATAAAAAATTATTCAAAATAAGTGTAAACCAAATTTATAGTAGAAAAATAATTTTATTAATAGTATAATGTATATAAGATAGGTGAGAGTATGAAAGATGTTAATGAAATAGTAGAAAATGCAAAAAGAAAAAGTACAAGAAAAGGAATTCCTATAAAATATAAAGGACAAATTGTTAGGTTAGATCCTGCTAAGGTAGCTGTTGCTTCTTTTGGAGTTACTGCAAGCTTAATAATTGCTGGAATTGCTTCTTCTAAGTTAATTGAAAATGTTAAAGAAACTAAAGCTGTAGTTGAATATCAAGGTGATATTAATAAAACTTGGACTGATAATGGAGAAATATATCGCGTTAATAATAATCGTGATTATGCAATCGATTATTTTGATATAGCTAATGATATTTTAAAAAGTGGTGATGAAAGAGATGCAAAATTATTATCTTTCATTATGTCGCATAAAGCTTCTGAAAATTCTGATTTATTTCAATCGCTTGCATTCATAGAAGACAAATCTTACAAGAATTTAGAAGAATATATAACTGATCGTGGATTTAATTCAGTTGATGAATGGAAAAATTATTGCAAAGATCAAATATTAAAAAGCAGTAATAATGGAAGGACAATGTAATATGATAGAACTTGAAGATAATATTAAATATTTTATTACTAAAGAAATCCAAGATGGTAGTGTAGTTTATGTTTATTTAACTAATGTTAATGATGTAAATGATTTTTGTATTAGAAAGACTAATGAATCTCGTGAAGAGTTAAAAGAATTAGATAGTGTAGAAGAATTTAAATATGCTTTAAAAGTATATCAAAATAATATGGATTAACTTGACATAAAATTAAATTAAGTTATAATAATTAATGAAAAAACGTTGAACAAGAGAGTAATTAAATGAATTTTTAAAGAGAGTTAATGGTTGGTGGAAATTAACAAATGCAGTTTAATGAAAATCACTTGGGAGTTAGATTTTAGAAATAATAGTAAAAAATCTCGGTTAACTTACGTTACAAGTAATTAAGAAATATAAAGGATGGTACCGCAGAATTGCTCCTTAGCAGTTTTGTGGTTTTTATTTTGAGGAGGAAAGTATGAAAAATTTTAAAGAATTAGACAAAAGAGATGTTCATGAAGTAGAAACAGATATTTTAGCTACGTGGAAAAAACAAGATATTTTAAATAAAACTATCGATAATAGAAAAAATGATGAAAATTGGGTATTTTATGATGGACCAGCAACAGCTAATGGAATGCCAGGACTTCATCACATGGTAGCTAAATTTTTAAAAGATTCTTTTTGTAAATATCAAACAATGAAAGGTAAAAAGGTTTTAAGAAAAGTAGGATGGGATACTCATGGACTTCCAGTTGAGGTTAATGTTGAAAAAAAATTAGGATTTACTGGTAAAGCTGATATTGAAAAATATGGTATAAAAGAATTTAATAAATTATGTAAAGAAACAGTATGGGATAATGAGACTGCTTTTAGAAATCTTACTGATGAAATGGGTCAATTTATAGATCTTGATAATAGATATATTACCTATGATAATGATTATATTGAAACAGAATGGTGGATTTTAAAAAAATTCTTTGATGAAAATTTATTTTATGAAGGAGTAAAAATAATGCCTTGGTGTCCAAGATGTGGAACAGGACTTGCTTCTCATGAAGTTGCTCAAGGATATAAAAGCGTTGATGCAAACACTGTAATAGTTCCATTTAAGTTAAAAAATAAAGACGAATATTTTCTTGTATGGACTACAACTCCGTGGACACTTGTTTCAAATGTTGCACTATGTGTTAATCCGAATGAAGAATACGTAAAAGTTGAATCTAAAGGTTATAAATTTATTTTAGCAAGTGCTTTAGCTGATAAAGTATTAGGTGAAGATTATAAAGTAATTGAAAAATATACTGGTAAAGATTTAGAATTTGTTGAATATGAACAATTAATTCCAAGCGATATTAATATTAATGGTAAAGCTTTCTTTGTTACTTGTGATACTTATGTAACAATGACTGATGGAACTGGTATAGTTCATATTGCACCAGCATTTGGTGAAGATGATGCAAATGTTGGTAAAAAATACAAATTACCTTATGTTAATCCAGTTGGAGAGGACGCAAGATACACTGAAGGCCCATGGAAAGGACAGTATATATTTGATGCTGATTTAGATGTAATTAAATGGTTAAAAGAAAATGATAAGTTATTTAAAAAGCAAAAAATCAAACATGATTACCCTCATTGTTGGAGATGTGATTCACCACTTGTTTACTATTCAAGACCATCATATTATCTTGAAGTAACTAAATTAAAAGATAAAATAATAGAAGAAAATAATAAAGTTAATTGGTATCCATCTTTTGTTGGTGAAAAACGTTTTGGAAACTGGCTTTCAAATATGAATGATTGGGCTATTTCTAGAAATAGATATTGGGGAACACCACTTCCTTTATGGAGATGTGAATGTGGTCATATGGAAATGATTGGATCACGTCAAGAATTAAAAGAAAAAGCTATTGAAGAAGTTGATGAAAAAACTATTGATTTACATCGCCCATTTGTTGATGATATTCATATTAAATGCCCAAGTTGTGGTAAAACAATGAATAGAACAAAAGAAGTAATAGATTGTTGGTTTGACTCAGGTTCTATGCCATTTAGTCAATACCATTATCCATTTGAAAATAAGGAATTATGGAAAAGTCAATATCCAGCAGATTTTATAGCTGAAGGTATAGATCAAACTCGTGGATGGTTTTATTCACTTTTAGTAATTGGAACATTTGTAACAGGAAAATCTCCATATAAAAATGTTTTAGTTAATGAGTTATTACTTGATAAGAATGGCCAAAAAATGCATAAGAGTAAAGGAAATGCTGTTGAACCATTTACAATCATGCATAAATATGGCGCTGATACAGTTAGATGGTATTTAGCATATGTATCTCCAACTTGGACACCACTTAAATTTGATGAAGATGGTTTAAAAGAAGTTCATTCAAAATTCTTTAATCCACTAAGAAATACTTATTCATTCTTCCAAATGTATGCTAATATTGATGGAATAGATACTGATAAATGTTTTGTAGATTATGAAAATCGTGAAGAAATAGATAAATGGTTATTATCTAAATATAATAAATTAGTTAAAAGTGTTACAGAAAGTTATGATAAATATGACTTAAATGAAGCAGTAAAAAGTATAACTTCATTTGTTTCAGAAGACTTATCTAATTGGTACATAAGACGTAATAGAAATAGATTTTGGAGCAGTGAGTTAGATAATTCTAAAAAATCAGTTTATATTACTACTTATGAAGTATTATGTGGTTTATGTAAATTATGTGCTCCAATTATTCCATACACTACTGAGGAAATTTATAAAGATTTAACTTTAGAAGAATCAGTTCATTTATGTGATTTCCCAGTTTATAATGAAAATCATGTAAATGAAGAAATAGAAGTAAAAATGGATTTAGTAAGAGATTTAATATCTACTGGTCGTTTTGTTCGTGAAGAAAATAAAGTAAAAGTTAGACAACCACTTGGTGAATGTTTAATAGATGGTAAATATGAAAGTATTCTTGGTAACTTAGTTAATTTGATTATTGAAGAGTTAAATGTTAAGAAAGTAACATTCGTTGATGATTTATCTAAATATATGAATTTTACAATTAAACCTAATTTTAAAGTTTGTGGTGCTATGTTTGGAGCTAAAATGAGAGATTACCAAGAGGTATTAAAAGATTTAAATGATGAAGATATTGATTTAATATTAAAAAATGAAACCGTTACTGTAGATTTTGATGGTGAAAGACTTGATATTACTCCAGATATGGTAGATGTTAGAATTGAATCTAAAGAAGGCTTCAATGTTGGAATGCAAAATAATAAATTTATTATTTTAAATACTGAATTAACTGAAGAATTAATCTTAGAAGGACTTGCAAGAGAATTAGTCTCTAAAGTTCAAAATTTAAGAAAAACTTCTGGTCTTGAAATAGAAAATAGAATAAAATTGTATTATTTTGGTGATGATAGAGTTAATAAAGCAATTGAAACTTTTGTAGATTTTATTAAAAAAGAAACTCTTTCTGTAGAAGTTATAAAGGATGAAAATCTAGAAGAATCAGTAGATTTAAATGGACATAAAACTTTAATTAAAATTGAAAAAGTTGAAAGTTAAGACTAAATGTTTTAACTTTTTTATTTTACGTAAACTGCAAAAAGATTTTGCTTCGTTGTTGACATAAAGAAATATCCGAGATTTTATTAAGCTAGATAATAAAGATTAGAAAGAGGTAAAAAATGAAGAAAAATTAGCAAAAGATAAAGATACTGTTGACGAGAGATATAAAGCTTTTATAAATAATTATAAAAATGAAATTAACAACGAAAAAACAGAAATTGACAAATGGAATGAAGGATCAGGTAATGCTTCAGATTCTTTAACAATATCAAAATATTTTATATGTAGAAATGATGATGTGACTGAATTTAATGCAGCTAGCGATTCATGTAATCAATTTGGTAATGATTATGACGTTGTTCTTTTAAATGGAAAATTGACTGTTAATTATAAAGATGAAGAATTGAAAAGCATATTTGGTAAAGAATATTTAATAGCTACAGATGTTTGGAATTTTGAAATGGTTTATACTGGGAATGGTGGTTTTAGAAATTTATATTTTATTAAAAATGATGGCACAGTAGGTATGGCAAATGTTGAATTAGGAGCATTAGATAAAAAAATAGAAGTAGAAAATAATTATAAAGATTATAAAAACATAGTTAATATCTTAGAAGGAACCAGTGGTGGTGGAAGCTATGCTATGTTTATAGATATAGATGGAAATATTAATATTGGTTAAAAAATACATTGATTTAGCTTTAATGTATTTTTTTTATAAAACATTTGTCACTATTTGTCGAAAGCCTTGAAATATAAAAAAATTACTATATAATACAATCTCGAGAAGCAAAAAGAAGATGCTTGCTACCTTACTTTAGGGACTAAAATTCAGGGGGTTTTGGTAAAACTATGAAAGAAGGTAGTGCGTATGACTAAAAAGGATTTTTTAATCTTCGGATTATACATCTTAATAATCATATTATTATATATAATTTATAAATTGATATTTATATTAATATAATAAAAAAAGCATCTTTATTCTGACTGAATAAAGATGCACAACCCATGTGGTTAGCATCATTTTCTAAAGAAATCTGCTTCTCGCTAAACTAATAATGACATAAACTTTATTGTAATGCAATTTTAAAATATCTATTTGCATTTTCAAAGTTTATTTGATATAATACATTTGCTTGTTAAAAAGCACATATAATCCGCTGAAATATATTTTTATGATTATACAAGATATTTATAGAAAGGAAGATATATAATGGCTAATTTAGTAGATAAAATTAATGAAAAGCACATTAAAAAAGATATTCCTGAATTCCGTGTTGGAGATACTGTACGTGTAGATGTATGGGTAAAAGAAGGTAAAAAAGAAAGAATCCAAGCTTTTGAAGGATTAGTAATTGCTAAAAAAGGTAGTGGAGTTTCTGAAACTTTCTCAGTTCGTAAAAAATCTTATGGAATTGGTATTACAAGAATATTCCCAGTTAACGCTCCAACTATTGATAAAATAGTAGTAGTTAAAAAAGGTCTTGTTAGACGTGCTAAACTTAACTTCATTAAAGGAATGCGTAGAGAATACAAAGTTAAAGAAAGAAACTAATCACGATAAAATCGTGATTTTTTCTTTCACTAATTGACGAACAAAGTTTCTTATGTTACTATTAAATAGGATGTGATAGTAATGTACAATTATATACAAGGAACAATTATAGATGCAAAAAGTAATTATATAGTTTTAGATAATAACAAAATTGGTTATCAAATATATGTTGCTAACCCATTTAGCTTTGAGATAGGAAAAAGTTTTAAAGTTTATCTTTATAACTATATTAGAGAAGATGAATATAGTTTATATGGCTTTAAAAGTGAAGAAGAAAAAGATTTGTTTATGCGACTAATTGGGGTTAAAGGATTAGGACCTAAAATGGCTATGCCAATGCTTGCAACAGGCAGTGTGTCTGGAATAGTTGATGCTATTGATAGAGAAAATATCTTATATTTAACAAAGTTTCCTAAAATTGGTGAAAAAATAGCAAGACAAATTATTTTAGATTTAAAAGGAAAATTAGATTTTGATAAAAAGGATACAACTGATGATAGTTTAAACGAATTAATTGAAGCTTTAGAAGCTCTTGGCTATAAGAGACAAGATATTAAAAGGATATTACCTAACATCAGTAGTGAATTAAAGATTGAACAACAAATAAAAGAAGCACTTAAATTATTATTGAAATAAGGAATGATATAATGGAAGAAAGAATATTAGACCAAGAAGAAATAACAACTGACAATTTTGAAAACAATATAAGACCTGAATATTTAGATGAATATATTGGACAAAGTGAAGTTAAAGAAAATATAAGAGTTTTTATTAAAGCATGTAAAATGAGAGATGAAGTATTAGACCATGTTTTACTTTATGGCCCTCCTGGTTTAGGTAAAACAACACTAGCTCACATTATTGCTAATGAACTTGGGAGTAATTTAAAAACAGCGAGTGGTCCATCAATAGAAAAACCAGGAGATTTGGCAGCAATATTATCTAATCTTGAACCTGGAGATGTGCTTTTCATAGACGAAATCCATAGAATGCCTAGATATATCGAAGAAATATTATATCCAGCAATGGAAGATTTTGAACTTGATATAATAATTGGAACAGATGGAAAAAGCAGAAGTTTAAAAATAGATTTACCACCATTTACACTAGTTGGTGCAACAACTCGTTCTGGTGATATATCTTCACCTTTAAGAGATCGTTTTGGTATTGTTTCAAAACTAAATTACTATTCTACAGAAGAACTTGCAAATATTATTAAAAGAACTAGCCGAGTACTTGGAATGCCAATTGAAGAAGACGCTGTAATTGAACTTGCTAAAAGAAGCAGAAAAACCCCTAGAATAGCTAATAGATTATTTAAAAGAGTTAGAGATTTTGCTTTAGTAGAAAATGGCAGTATTATAACTAAAGAAATAACTATGGATGCTCTAAAAAGACTAAAGGTTGATGATTTAGGACTGGATGCCATAGATAAAGAATATTTGCTTGCTTTAATTAATAAATTTAATGGCGGTCCAGTAGGTGTTGCTACTATTGCTACATCAATTGGTGAAGAACAGACTACTATCGAAGATGTTATAGAACCATATTTATTACAAGAAGGTTTTATTAAAAGAACACTACGTGGTAGAGTTGCAGAGAAAAAAGCTTATGAACATTTAGGAATTGATTACATAGAAAAATAATTATCCGAACATGTTAGCCGCTTCCGAGTGGTGCGAGTTATAAGTAATCTTGGTTGAAAATGTTTGAAAACTTTATCTTATTTGATAGAGTTTTTTATTGATTTTCACCAGCAAATACCATATAATGGTATTGTGAGGTGAAAATATGATAATTTCTAATGCAATACTTAAAGATAATTTAAAACAATATTCAAATATAAATAATAAAATTAGTAGAGAAATTAGAGAGAGAAAGTTATATAAAATAGTAACAGGATTATATGAAACAGATCCTAAAACACCTGGATATTTATTGGCCAGTTCTATATATGGTCCTTCTTATATATCTTTTGAATATGCTTTGTCTTATTACGGATTAATTCCTGAAAGAGTTACGACAATTACAAGTGCAACTTTTGATAAAAAAAAGAAGAAAGAATACAATACAGATTTTGGAGTATTTACCTATAGAGATGTTCCAAAATCTGCATATTCAGAAGAAATACTTTTAAAAGAAGAAAACAATTATTCATATCAATTAGCAACTCCAGAAAAAGCTTTGTGTGATAAAATATATACTCTATCACCACTATCTAATTATTCTAACTTAGAAAATATGTTATTTAATGATTTAAGAATTGATGAAGAAATATTTAAAACTTTAGATATCAATAAAATTGATAAATTAAGCAAATTATACCATTCTACAAATGTTTTGTTATTAGCTAAGTATATGAGGAGGAATATAAATGAATAATATTATTGAGCAAATGCTTGCAAAGTATGACATAAAAAATACCAATGATGAAATTAATGCATTAAAAGAAGTTATTCAAGAGATAGTATTATCAGGCTTATCAAGAGGAAACTTTTTTAATGATGTTGCATTTTATGGTGGTACAGCATTAAGAATCTTTTATAATTTAGATAGATTCTCAGAAGATTTAGATTTTGCTTTAATTAAACCTAATAAAGATTTTGATTTAAGCAAGTATTTTACTTATGTTTCTAAAGAATTAAAAGCATATGGTATTAATTTAGAAATTAATATTAAGCAAAAAAATATTGATTCAAATATAACATCAGCATTTTTAAAAGGAAATACTTTAGAACATATATTAAAGTTTTTTCCTAGTGAAGAAAAAAATAGATATAATAATTTATTAAAAGATATAAAAATTAAATTTGAAGTAGATATTAATCCACCTTTAGGGGCTACATATGAAAACAAATATAAATTATTACCTAGCCCACATCAAATTAAATTATATGATAAAGAATCATTAATGGCTGGTAAAATACATGCTATATTGTGTAGAGGTTGGAAAAATAGAACAAAGGGCAGAGATTTATACGATTATGTATTCTTTTTAGCAAATGATACAAAAGTTAATTTAGAATTATTAAAAAATAAATTAATTGAATCTGGTTATACAAATATCAATGATAATTTTAATATCAATAATGTAAAAGAATTATTAATAAATAAATTTAATGAA
>OJMO01000470.1_pt1 | contig 29292 bp, 27 predicted proteins | sample 1597241 | NCBI WGS metagenome assembly OJMO01 (sample SAMEA2452129, study PRJEB22498) | human gut metagenome | biome: human feces; feature: human gut; material: feces | place: Australia | collected 2012 | reverse complement strand
TACTGCCACTTGCGATCAGTTCATCACCCGATAAATATTTATCTATAACCGCATCCGGCAATAACTTTTTTATTTTTTCTTCCAGTATCTGAACCATAAATACTTCATCATCGCAGATAGCAATTCGCATATTGTCACTTCCTTTTTGTCTGATAAATATATTTATTATATCGGACGAACAGATTGTATGTGCCACAGTTGTTGTGAAATGACCTTTTTTTGTTGTGAAAAGGGGCAGCAAACCATTATCGGTTTACTGCCCTGTCTGTATCATATCGTAAATCCTTTTGCCTGTTGGCTCAATATATCATTTCTACAATAAGAGAGCCTTCCATTACTTTTATATCCTCAAATGAACTGCTATACAGACTTTTTGATACCTCCTCAAAAGTTAAGTTCTCATTATTTGTAAGAACGACAAAACAACTATCTAACTCAGAATTTGGCATTCTGCCATCGAGTTTCAATCGAAACTGATATGTTGTGTCCTCACATTGCCATGTTCCATCTTTCATTTCATAATATGTTTTTATTATTCCGTCCTGTTCTGATTGTTCATAGGTTTTAGCAATATCACTTTTCCCACAGCCAGTAAACAATAAAGCACAAAGAGCCAAAGACATTATTATTTTTCTCATTGCAATACCTCATTAATATTTGGTTATCATAAATATGTCAAATTTTAGTATCAAGTGTTGCCTGTGCCGGAGATTTTCCTGTCTCCGCAGACTCTCTTGTAACATCATCGAGTGCCCCAGCTTTGATTGGCTTACCAATTTCCCAGTTAGGATCAGCCTTTTTTGCAGCATCATAGAATGCCTGTCTGTAAATTCTCTCATATTTTTCAAGGGTGTACCCGGCAGCCAGCCTGTCCTTTTTGGACATTTTGCGATACAAATTGTTATACACATCTGTTCGTTTTGTTGTATCACCATTGCATACACCATTTTCACGCAGAAATTCTTTTTTTGTCAGTTCATACATTTCTTCTTTGCTGCTATCCGGAATTGATATAATTCGTTTTCTCGAATTCTCGTTTTCATCTGTCACCAAAAGTCCTGCCAATCCATTTACCGGATTAATATAATCTCCGTCCTTATCATAATGACTCATCAGATTTTTTATTCCCTGAATATTGCCATACATTGCCCCATTTCCAGCAGACATCATTTGTTTTACAGCAGACTTATATTGTTTACTATTCGTGTTAATTCCGGCAGCTTTTAATTGTGCTTGAACAGAACTGCTATTCAACTGGGACAACTGAAAACTACCTATTGAATTCACTCCTGATGTTCCAAATGATTTTTGAAATAAAAAAGCATAATCCGTTATCCTTGACATAAACTAACCTCCTTGTCTGTCTACATTTTATGTATTGTAAATTAACAATGTCTACTCATGTATATGCTGCTCACAGCTTTTCTCAATGAAATTAATATTATCTGAAATATATATTATGTCTTTTAATCTTTACTTAATTTTAACATTAGAAAAAAAAGGTTTTCAATACTCATTGCAGAAAATCACGATATAAGCAAAAATCAACAGAGCAGAAAGTAAAAAAACTTTGTCTATTCTTATTCCCTCAATTTGAATACCGAAACCATACCGCTAAGTGTTGTAGCCTGTGCCGTAAGTTCTTCACTTGTTGCTGATGTTTCCTCTGCTGCTGCCGAATTATTCTGAACTACCTCGGCAATTCTTTCTGCTGTCTGCTCTACCTGATCCATGCTATCTGCCTGTTCAATGGAGATTTCTTTCATCTTCCTTGCACTGCCGGCAATCGTCTGTATGCCATCCACAACTTCTTTTAATGAAGCGGAAGCTTTCTCGGCATACATATTTCCATCCCCAACTTCGTGAATAGCAGCTTCAATAAGTGCTTTTTAATCTACTGCCGATTTTGCACTCTGCTCTGCCAGATTTCTGATCTGGTCTGCGACAACAGCAAATCCTTTTCCTGCTTCTCCGGCTCTTGCTGCTTCAATGGAAGCATTTAAGGAAAGAAGATTTGTCTGGCTGGCTATATCCTCAATCTGTACGATAATCTCACCTATCTTTTCCATAACATAAATTGCAGATTCTGTGGTGCAGTTCACAGCGTAAATTGGGCAAATATAAGCGTCCTCTCGCAAGTCATTCACAGTGTAAATGAAAGAAAAACGGTATGAACAAATATTATTTTCTTTGTGAGCTATGTAGATAGGATTCTAACAATCTTGGGAAGCCACTGCTTCTCAAGATTGTTGCTTAGAAGCCTATCGGAATGTCCAGCGAACAGAAACATAATATTTCGTTTATACCGTTTTTCTTTTTCATTAACATATAAAATTCTGACTTGTGAGAGGACGCTTATATCTGCCCTTCACAACCTATAAAAGCACCACAAAATCTGCTGCTCCACGGTAAGTTAAACTCCGGTTTTGGGACGTATCCCTGAATGGATAGCGCCGGTTGGACAGACATCTTTGCATTTTCCACAGCGGATACATTCCGCACTGTTTGGATTTTCATAAACCTTGACACCCATATCACATTTCTTTGCGCAAAGTCCGCATTTCGTACATTTGGCAGCATCAATCTCGTAATGGTAGAGTGAAAACCGGTTGAAAATACCATAAATCGCACCAAGTGGACATAAATACTTGCAGAATGGGCGGTATATCATTGTAGATAAAATAAGAAGAATGACAAGGATGCTGACCTTCCACCCAAATAAAAAGCCGATGGCACGCTGAAGTCCCGGATTTTTTGCAACAAGCGGAATACCGCCGAGCAGTGTGCCGGACGGACAGATCAGCTTGCAGAACCATGGACTTCCATAGCCGCTTTCCCCGACAAGAAGCAAAGGCATGGCAATGACGAACACAACAAGGATGACATATTTTAAATAGCGCAGATAGCGGTCAAATGGGACTTTTTTGACCTTTTTGACAAAAGGGATCTTATGCAGCAGATCCTGCACAAGGCCAAAAGGGCAGAGCCAGCCGCAGACAAAACGTCCCATGAGAGAGCCGAAGATCATTAAAAATCCAATGACATAAAAGGAAAATTTATAATTTTTACTGCCGAGCACAGCCTGAAGGGATCCAATCGGACAGGAACCGACAGCACCCGGGCAGGAGTAGCAGTTTAAGCCGGGAACACAGAGCTTTTTGCTTGTGCCGCGGTAAATTTTTCCCTCGGTAAAACCGATGACATATCCATTTGTCAGGGCGGTGAAAAGAACCTGTACCCATAAGCGTAAATGTTTTCGCTGTTTTTTTATCCAGTTCATGATGAAAAACCTTTCCTTGTAAATTCGTGTAATGTATTTTCTATTATCCGATGCCAATGCATTCCAGACAGATGATATTTGACTTATTCTGTACAGTGGTATGCTCATTTCGATGGATTCCATTTAAAATAAATAAAACCCCGATAGCTAAAAGTAAGATGCCTGTGACAGAGCGTTTTTTGATATTCATATAAGTTTCGCCTCGTTTCGTGAGTTCCGGCAGTCCGGGAAACTGCCGGAAACCTGATCTATATGTGACTATTCTGCTAAGTAAGAGTCAATGAGAGCTTTCCAGCCTTCATAGTCCTTAGAACCTTCGATCGTGTCAAGGATGGTTCCATCTGATCCAACTACATAAGTGGTAGGGTATGCCATAATATTTAAAAGGGATTCATTTGTGGCAAGCGTTCCATCCATACGAAGCTGTGTGTAAGATGCATTTGCGTTACTCATAATATCTTTGATCTGAGCCATTTCGTCATCTGAGATACCCATGCCAAGATCACCGTAAAGTCCGTAAACAGCAGCACCTTTGTCCTTGTATTCACTATTGATCTTATCAAGATCAGGAATTTCATTGACACATGGGGTACATCCGACATTCCATACATTTACAAGTGTTACTTTGTTTTTGGCAAAAATAGAGGAATCCATTTTATTACCATCTATATCCGTAGTATCCATGTTCGTAAAAATATCATTTGTGGAAGCAGTGCTGTCGGAAGCAGTCTGTGCAGTGTTGTCTGTCTGTTCAGTTGTAGCCGTTTCCTGTCCGGCTGTTGTGGAAGAAGTATTGCCGGTGGTGTTTCCGGTCTGTCCGCATCCTGCAAAAAGAAGTGCGCCTGTAAGTAAAAGTGTTGCGATAGATAATGTTTTGTTTTTCATAATAAGAAAATCTCCTTTGTTTTTTGTTGTTCAGACTATTGTCTGATTGATTTGATAGACATATCATAACGTTCCAATGTGAAATTAATATGAAATCAGAAAATTTTTTTGTTGATAATCTTTAGAGGTCATAATAAACTGAAAGTAGTGTTATTGTTATAGGAAAATAGCACATTTTAACAGGGAAGTACTAAATTAAGGAAAAGGAAAGTATAAAATGAATATTTTAATTGTAGAGGATGATACAGCGATCCGCGAGGGCGTGGCAGAGTTTTTAAAAGAAAATGAATATGAGGTCTTTTGTGCAGGAGATGGGGAGAAGGCGCTTGAAATTTTAAAAAGCAAAGAGATACATCTGGCGCTGTTAGACATTATGCTGCCAAAGAAAAATGGGATCGAAGTGTTAAAAGAACTGCGGACATTCAGTGAACTTCCGGTGATCATGCTGACGGCGGTCACGGACGAGGAAACGCAGGTGCAGACGTTTGACAATCTTGCTGATGACTACATATGTAAGCCGTTTTCACTGATCTTACTTTTGAAGCGGATCGAAGCACTTTTGCGGGCACGTTATAAGACGGAAAATACATGGAAATACAAAGATGCTGTGGTGGATTTTTCCGGGTATCGGGCAACGTATCTTGGAAAAGATGCGGCAGTCACACCGAAAGAAATCAAACTTTTAGCAGTCTTGTTGGAGAATGCGGGACAGGTTGTGAGCCGGGATCAGATTTTAGACCGGATCTGGGGTGAGGAGGAAAGCCCTTTTGACCGTGTAGTGGATGTCTATGTGAAAAATCTGCGGAAAAAACTGCAGCTCGACTGTATTATCACGGTGAAGGGCGTCGGCTATAAGCTGGAGCTGCCATAAACTATCAATAAGTGATCAGCCTGCAAGAGAAGGCTGTATTCAGCGGTGCGCACAGAGTAGGGGATTGAATATGAAGAAAATGAAATTATTTCCTAAAACATTTTTATATACGTTTTTTATGCTGCTTTTTATCACAACATCCATGCATCTGATGATTTATTTTTTCTATCCGAAGGTGTACTTAAGCCGGATGCAGGATCAGCTGGAAAAGAAAATGGACACATTGCAGCAGGAGATAAAAAGGAATGCTGCTGCGGAGGCAGGACAGATTTTTTCTGATTTTGCAAAACAAAATAATGTCAATGTTACGGTAGAGTGTGCCGGCAGTGAAGTTACCTATATGGGAATGGATTTCCAGATATCACTGTATACCGATGCCGATATGGTTTTTGATGTGAGCAATCTGGAAAATGCGGAATCGATTATTGTGAAAAATAAAACAATGGAAGCAGACGACGGGATTGAAATCCAGGTGGAAGTGATGGCAAGTGCCATGCCGGTGAAAGAGGCAGTGGATATGATCACATTTTTATTGCCGTTTACGTTCGGAGCAGCCATTCTCTTTTCCATTGTTTTTTCTTATTTATATTCGAGACGAATTACAAGGCCTATTTTTCACATGCTGAATGTCACGAACGATATGAAAAATTTAAAACCGGAAGCAGCATTTCATGTGCAGGATGAAGATGAGGTCGGACTTCTGGCAGAGCAGATCAATCAGGTTTATGAGCAGCTGCTTGCAACGATCCGGAGTCTGGATGAAGAAAAAGAGCATATGCTCGCAGTGGAAAAGTCGAAGACTGTTTTTCTGCGTTCAGCTTCCCATGAACTGAAAACACCGCTTTCCGGACTGCGGATCCTGCTGGAAAATATGCAGTATAATATAGGAAAGTACAAGGATCGTGACAAATATCTTGCGGAAGCAGTTGCCAAAGTGGATGAACTGAGCGGAATGGTCAGGGATATTTTAGATACTTCCAAAGTGCAGGATCTGCAGGAAGAGGAAAAACAGAAGCTTTATGCAGGCGGGGAAATTGGAGCAGTGCTGCAGGAATATGCGATGCAGATTGCTGACAAAAAGTTAGAGGTGACAGACAGTATCCCGGAAGACTGCATGCTGTTTATGAGCCGGAATGCATTTCAGAAAGTGTGGTCGAACCTGATCGGCAATGCGGTACAGTACACAGAGCAGGGCGGGCAGATCACAATTGCCGCAGACACAGACAAAATCTGGATCGAAAACAGCTGTACACCGTTGACAGAGGAGCAGTTGGCTTATATTTATGAACCGTTTTACCGTGTGGACGATACGCGGGCAGCTTCCGGGGGCAATGGGCTGGGACTCTATGTGGTGCGGGAACTGCTGAAAAAAGAGGGATTCCGCTATGTATTTGAGCCTGTGGAAGATGGCATGCGCTTTACGATTTTCCTATAGACAAAACTAGGGATTTATGAAAAATTTCGCTTGTTAATTTAATTCAGAGATTTCAGTTTGTATCGGTTCTGACTGCAAAATCATAAAGTATCCAGAAATTTCCTCGGATATTAAGAAAAAATTCATTAGGAAAAGGGAACAATCTATAGTATAATGATGGTCACATCACAATGGATTGTGAAAATGAATTTTTGGGCGTCTATGAACGCCGGAATGAGAGGGAATATGAAGAGAAAAATAGCATGGATTCTGCTGGCGGCAATGACACTTTCCATTGCTGCGTGTGGAAATAAAACCGGAGATTCGGTTGCAGATGATGGAAATATCACTGCAGAGGCAACAGAGGGAGAGCTGGATACATCGGCAAATCTGGAAGGAAGCTGTGCAGACATTCTGGATGAGATTTATAAAACAGCAAAAACAGATGACGATTACTTCAGCTACACAGATGATTTTGAAAACGTGGAGATTACCGAAGCAGAAGAAGAATATATTTTAGGAACGACAGAGATTGATTATACGGATTCCGTGTACTCTGCACCGATGATGTCCTCGATTGCTTATCAGTGTGTATTGCTCCGGGTAAGTGAAGATCAGGATATCGAAGCTGCCAAGAAGCTTTTAGAGGAAAATGCCGATCCGGCAAAGTGGATATGTGTTGAAGCAGAGAGCGTTGTTGTGGAAAACGTTGGCGACGTGATTTTATTCATCATGGCAGACAAAGATGTTGCAGATGCAGCAAAAGAAGCGTTTTTAGCGTTAAAAAAATAAATACAGAAGGTGGTGCGAAGCTTGCTTTTTTCAAGTATTACGTTTTTATACTATTTTTTACCGGCGGTATTAGTGATCTATTATCTGGCACCGGCAAAAGTGAAAAATCTGATACTGTTTCTGGCAAGCTTCGTTTTTTATTTGTGGGGGGAGCCAAAATACAGTGTGCTGCTCCTTTTTTCTGTTGCAGTTGGCTATATGGGTGGAAGATGTATCGAATATCAGAGGCAGAAGAAGTGTGTCTGTGCTGCTGATCCTGCAGACAGATCGGGAAAATACAAGGGTAGACATGACAGGCTTGTGGTCGGGATTTTTACGGCAATGACATTGGGATTGCTGGTATTTTTTAAATATATGGATTTTCTGGCAGACAGTGTAAATAGGATTCTCGGTACACATGTTCCGATGGTGCAGATCGCACTTCCGGTCGGCATCAGTTTTTACACGTTTCAGATCATCAGTTATTATGTGGATGTTTACCGGGGAGAGGTTGCGGCAGAACACAATTTTGTTGATTTTGCGGCATATGTGACGATGTTTCCACAGTTGATCGCCGGACCGATCGTCCGCTTTCAATCCGTGCAGGCGGAATTAAAACACCGGGAGATCACATGGGAAAAAACCGGGGAAGGTGCGGCAAGGTTCGTCTGTGGCCTCTGTAAAAAGGTTTTGATCGCAGATTCCCTTGCAACGTTTGTCCAGACGCTGCAAAATATATCTGAAACAGCAGCAAAAACGGAAGCAGTCGTGACAACAGGAATCCGTGCGGAAGGTGCAGGGATCGGCACACTGGGTTACTGGGTGCTTGCCCTTGCGTTTATGTTACAGCTTTACTATGATTTCTCCGGTTACAGCGATATGGCGATCGGACTCGGAAAAATATTAGGTTTTACGTTCCCGGAGAATTTCAGGTATCCTTTTATCTCAAAAAGTATCTCGGAGTTCTGGCGCAGATGGCACATGACGCTGGGAGGATGGTTCCGCGATTACCTTTATATCCCGCTGGGCGGCAACCGGGTGAGCGTTCTGCGATGGTGTTTTAATATGTTCGTTGTCTGGCTGCTCAGTGGTCTGTGGCACGGTGCAGGATGGAATTTTGCGCTTTGGGGATTGTATTTTGGCGCATTCTTAAGTGCAGAGAAATTAATTGGAAGAAAATGGAAAGAAAGATCTTTTAAAATAGCAGACATATCCGCAAATAATGACAGTAATGGTGGTAATAGGGAAAATATGTTTCTGACCTGTGTTAGAAATATCATAGAACATGGTTATGTTCTTTTAGTCGTCCTTTTTAGTTTTGTCATTTTCCGTGTGGAGGGTGTCCGTGAGATAAAAGAACAGTTTTTAGGATTATCCGGATGTTACGGAAATGCAATGACACCGATGGCTGCTTATGAGATAAAGAGCTGTCTGATACTTTTGCTCATCGCATGCGCCGGTGCGACACCGTTTCCTGCAATGTGGGTTCAGAGATTAAAAAATGCAAACATGTGGAAAAAGTCAGGATGGCTGTTACAGAGCTGTTATATACTGACAGGGCTGGTGCTTGCTACGGCATTTTTGCTGGGAAGTTCGGTACACCCGTTTTTATATTTCCGGTTTTAGGGAGAATGAGTGGCAAATCACATTTATCTGACACCGGATCGTTAATGAGGAGGGCAGAAGCATGGATTGGAAGAAAAAAATAGCAGCAGTCATTTTTCTGCTCGCGCTTGTCTGTGTTCCGGTGGCGGCGTTTCTGCTGCCGGATCAGGCGGTTTCTAAGACGGAGAGACGGAAACTTGCGAAGAAACCGGTATTTACAGTGGCTGCTTTTTGGGATGGAACGTATATGGAGCAGTTGGAAACGTATTTTTCCGAGCAGTTTCCAGTGCGGGACGGATTGCGCACAGTGAAAGCGGAGACGGCACTTTTGGGAAAAGTGGATACCAATGGTTATTTTAAAGTTGAGGATGGCATTTATCATCTGGAGGCAGAATTAAATGAAAAGAATGTGGGCAGAGTGGCAGATTCCATAGAGAAGCTCTGCACAGAACAATTTCAGAACGCAGATTGTTATGTCGCAGTCATCCCGGACAAAAATTATTATCTGGCAGATAAACAGTATCCAATACTGGATTATGCAAGGCTGGATGAGATGATACAGGCGGAGATTCCTTCGGTACAGAAAATTAATTTATATGATAAACTGCATCTGGAAGATTATTACCGCACGGATCTGCACTGGAAACAGGAAAAGATTACGGATGTAGTAGATACGCTTGTGCAGTCTATGGGACAGCAGACCAATACAATATCTGACGGCTGGCAGATTGCCACAGAGGATTTTGTCGGAGCTTACGGGGCAGCCTCTGCATTGAAAACAACACCGGATAAGATGATTTACCGGACAGATCCGTCCGTAGAGCGGATGCAGGTCTATGATTATGAAAGAAAACAGTACGTAAGTGTCTATGCACCGGAAAAAATCGGTGGGATGGATGATTATGATTTTTACCTGTGGGGTGCAAGAGCGCTTCTGACCATTCAGAATCCGGAGTGCCATAATGGAAAGAAGCTGTTGCTGTTCCGCGATTCTTTTGGCAGCAGTATCGCACCGCTTTTAGCGGAGTATTATGAGGAAGTAACGCTGGTTGACCTCCGGTATGTCTCAGCTTCGCATGCGCTGGAGCTTTTAGGGGACACGGAATATCAGGATGTGTTGTTTTTGTACAGTGCACCGATTTTGAACCATGGAGACAGCTTGAGATTTGGTTAGTTTATAGAAAAGCAGAGATCAGAAAATCCGCAGCCTTAAAAATAAGGTGCGGATTTTTTGATATGTGTAAAATTTGTGTAACCAATCCAATTCATTTGCGTCTTTCCATGTGAAGGGAAATATGAGAAAATGAAATAAATCCGTGTAAAAACAATGGGGAACATGAGGATACGTGCAATGGAAGATGAAAAGATTATTGATTTATATTGGAACCGAGATCAGGGCGCGATCGGACACACGGCAGAGAAATACGGCAGTTATTGTGGCAGGATTGCGAAAAATATTCTTTTGAATAAAGAAGATTGTGAAGAATGTGTCAATGACACCTGGCTGAGGGCGTGGAACGCTATGCCGGACGAGAGACCGGCAATTTTATCTGCGTTTTTAGGTGCGATCACAAGAAATTTAAGTCTGGACCGATACCGGAAACTGCATACGGCAAAAAGAGGAAAAGGGGAAGTGGAGTTTATTTTTGATGAACTGACAGATCAGGTGGACAAAAAAGAGCCGTCGCACTACATAGAGGAACAGGAATTAGTGGCGTGTATCAATCATTTCCTCAAAAATCTCCCGAAGGAGCACCGCGTGATGTTTGTGCGGAGATACTGGTATTTTGATAGCATTACAGAGATTGCAGAGCGATGTGCATGCAGTGAGGCAAAGGTGAAGACAACACTTTTTCGTGTCAGGGGTAAATTGCTGGACTATCTGAAAAAGGAGGGCTATGCATTATGAAAAATACGGACTGGATAGATGCGATCGGAAAAATCGATCCGGCTTATGTAAAAGAGGCGGAGCAGTGGAACAAAGCAGCACAGAAAAAGAGAAATCTCAGGCATTTTACCGCAATGGCAGCGTGTGTGTGTATTCTGCTGGCTGGAGCAGTGGTATCATTTGATCTGTGGGTGCAGAACAAGGATACAGGCGCAGAGACAGAAAGTGCTGTCGCAGAAGGGATGAACGAAGGTGCATCAGCTCCAAATGAGCAGATCACGATCAACGAGGTCAGTGAACTGACAACGATTGCGATCGATGTGGGGAATGGACAGGAAGAGCGTATGAGTGCAGAGGAATTAGAGCAGTATTATGGAGTGACTGTTTTTCCAAAAAATCTGCCGGAAAATCTTGTGGCATATGCAGAGGAGCATGATACAGATACAGCCTATGTACAAAGCAGTATACAGCCATTGGACGGGGAAAAAGAGAAAAATCAGACCACGGCTGAAAGAAGTATTTATTATAATAAAGATCATCAGGTAGTGGATGATAATAATACATTTCTGTATGAGAGTGAGGATGGAAACAGAAGCCTTGAGATCGGTGTCCGCACGATGGAATCCGGGATTATCACGGAATTTGAGGATGATGATTTAAAAACTTCTGTGATCAATAATAGGGAAGTGACGATCGCACGTCTTGCTGCGGAGGATGAATGCTATCTCGCAATTTTTACAAAGGAAGGTGTAACGTTTACCATCCAGACGAAGAATCTGACGGAGGAGGAACTGCTCATGGTATTGCGTGAGCTGTGTTGACCGCAAAGGGGAAAAACGACTGGAAGTAAAAAATAAAATTTCCGTGTAACATTTTTCAAAAAGGATTGTTATATAGATGAGGTTCCAAAAGCGCAGGCTGAGTCACAGGAATGGGGACGGTCGTTTTTATACGGGAGAGGAGGAGTCATGGAAAAAGATATATTAAAGCAGCTATATCAGAAATATCGCAAAGAAATATATCTTTACCTCTACTCTTTGTGCAAAAACAGCAGTCTTGCGGAGGATCTTTTGCAGGAAACTTTTTTAAAAGCACTGCTTTCGCTGCCGGATGACCACACAAACATGCGTGCATGGCTGTATCTGGTGGCACGCAATCTTTTTTTCAATTATTACCGCAGGGAAAAAGAGAAAGTACCGCTTGGTGAAGTGCAACAGATACAGAATACCGCATCGCAGGAGGTTCTGGAAGGCATTTTGAAAGAGGAGAAAAACAGGCTCCTTTATCAGGCAATGAATGAACTGGAAGAACGGAAACGAGAGATTCTGCTGATGCAGTATTTTGGCGGACTGTCACAGAAAGAGATTGCGGCGATCTTAAAAATGACACCGGAAAATGTACGGGTACTGTCATATCGGGCAAAGCGTGAACTGCGGACTTACATGGAGGATCATAACTATGACTTATCGTGAATTGTTAAAATTATATCAGGAAGGAAAATTAGACAAGGCACAGACAGATGAAGTGGAACATGCCATTGAGAAGCAGGAAGCTATCAGTGAGTACCTCTATGAAAAAGAGGAGATTCCGGGACTCGAAGTACTTCAAGGGCAGGAGAAAGAAGAGGTTTTTGTGCAGGGCAATGGTGCAGAATCCGAAGAGGAACAGCGTTTTGTAAAAATGATACAGAAAACGATCCGGCGAACTTTTTTGAAAATGGGTGCGATCGTCGGAACAGGTGTGCTTGCCATCGTGCTCTGTGTGATCTTTGTTCTGCCGCAGGTTGTATCGGCTTTTTACTATAATCCAAATGAAGTGGTGGGAATAGGCGAAGACAGTGATATTACTACAACACGGATGAGCCTTGACCTTTCTGTATATTCCGAACTGTTCTGGCCGGGCAGTTACAGGAACACAGTCAATGCGGTGGCAGAGGGTTATGGAACATACAATATTTCTATTCCGCAGGGAAATTCATATGATGGGAAATTTACGACAGTCAACGGCAGGCTAAAGCGTGGGAAGCTGACGCTTTATAATACAGATGAGTTCAAAATGCCTTATGGAAATACATTTATGGTGCCAAAAGAGGTGGAAGAATACTCTAGAATACATTTTTTCTACGAAGATACCAGACAATTCTGGGGACCGGCAGGAAGTGAGGAGGAAGCATATGCGTCTATTGAGAAACTGGATGATAATGCGTATTACATTGCATATGCGTCCCTGGAAAAACTGACTGGTTATGCAGATTTTTATAACTGGGCGAAAAACAGGGAGATGGACGCACAGCTGTGGTGTGCAGTCTATACATCCGATGAAGATGGCTATATGTGTGATTCTGTACCGGTTGGGATGCTGATTAATCCAAGTGGAAGCTGCATCGACTGGGACAGGGAGACTTATCCATATCTCTGCCAGCTTGATAATCGTGCGGATACAGACAGCTGGCATATGTCAGAGGATACAGAGAAAATGGAGACGCATTTTATCAGTCTTTTGAGCTATCTGCGCGATCATCCGGAGATTGTGAAGATTTTAAATGAGTATCAGGAAATTCCTTACGATATGATGATCGAGAGTGTAAAGCAGGATGGACTGCGTATTTATGGATTTTCAATCGTCTGCCAGAAGGAAAAATTATTGCAGCTGCGGGATGAAGAGGAGATTTCCTATCTGTATGCAGTGCCGTTGGATTAAATAAGGTTTTGGGGCAGGGAAAGCGTTCAAATTTATTGTTTATCGGTGCACAGTTTCTTTACTTCAGCGATAGACAAACCAGAGAAATTGGCGATTTCGTCTAAGGAAAATTTGTCAGATTGCAGCATTCGACTGGCAATTTCAAGAGCAGCGTGATTTTCACCCTCTGCAAATCCGGCTTCATGTCCGGCTTCGCGTCCTGCCTCAAACTCTGCTTTTCGTAATTTTTTTTCTTCTAATTCTTTATCATACTCAAAAATACTCATACTGATGACCTCATTTCGGTTCTGGGTAAGAAATTCCGCCAGAATCCCTTCCCGGATGCATTCATCCACTGCATGTTTTACGGCCTCGTTCAAAGGCATGTCTGATGCATAGTGGCGCACTCTGGCAACATACTGTGCATATTCTTTTAACATACTGCAATGCTGCATTAAATCTGCATTGTGTCCTTCATTGACATTTAAAACCGTAACGATTAACTCAAGTTTTGGTTCCCCTGTCAGACATTCAAATGCCGAGGAAAGCCGAAGTTCTGTACAGTCAGAAATTACCGTTGAACCATTGTAGAATTCGATAAAATTTGGGGCAGGAATTTTCTGTAAGGTGGAAGAAAACAGTGATTTTTTATCCACGAGTTTCTGGTATTCACTGCAAATATAAAATAAATCTCGAAGTGGCATATTAGGGTTGTAGGTCGACTGATGTTCATACAGATACAGATTCGTATCCATGATAAATGCCAGATCGTTTTTTATTCCCATATAAATAGCATTTTCGAGTGTCACAATCTCCAAATCTTCCGGGTTTTTATAATTACTCTGATTGACTGCATTGTAAAGAGAGAGCAGATTTTTCCGGTCAGAAAACAACATCCGAAAAACGGTGTCTTTATAATTACGGTTTGCCGCTGGTGTTTTGAATGTAAAGTTTCTTTTTGCTCTGTTACGGTTTCTTTTGCATTTTGCCATAAATTTTTTCCTCCTGAAATTGGCAGGACAGTTTTTTAACTGTTCTCTGATTGCAGGAGAATATAACTATTTGTGATTCTAAGTTCATCTCGTCTCCTGCTTTTTAATTGGTTAATGGGTAACGAAAGCATAGATACGAATGAAGTACGCAGACTATTTGGGGCTAATCTGTCGTTCTTAGAATATAGATGACAATGTCATGAAGATTTTGTAAAATATGCTTTGAATTATTGTAACATAGAGCGTATATAAGAAGCAAGAAGTTTATGAATGAGTTTTGAAAATTTTGAGAGTAATCGTTACTGTTTAGTCAGTAGTAAAACAGTTGCTGTTTTGTTGCTGAAGAAAGTGATTCGGGAGTGAGAAGTAACAAATATTTTTAGTTTTTTGTAACCAACTGTAAAAATCAGCGTCTTTCCTTATAGAAAGACAACAACAGCAGAAGAACATATTTCCATAATCATCGAAAAGGGAGGAAAAAGCATATGAAACGAAAACTGGTTACAATTTTGATCGGATGTATGACGTTAGGATTATTCGGGTGTGGCAGTGGACTATCTGATACGACAAAGCGGTTGACGCCGCAACAGTCGGAGGACAGTGAACAAAACGCCGATCATACAGGAAATGAGGATCAGCAGGCAGAGGCTGATACGACAGAAAAGAAAGCGGAAGATGACAGCACAGAAACATCCTTCGGTTACCAATACCGATACTGTCAGTTTGCCCTGAATCTGCTGCAACAGACATATGAGGATGGAAAAAATGAGATGATATCTCCCTTGTCAGTATTAGCAGCGCTTACCATGACAGAAAATGGTGCAAAAGGCAATACGCTGTCACAGATGGAGCAGGTTCTGTCGGATGGAACACCGGTAGGGCAGCAGGGCAGAGAACTTTCTTCGTATATGAAAAAACTGACCGATACAGAGAATGCGCATCTAAACATTGCAAATTCAATCTGGCTGAAAGATGCAGACACCTTACATGTGGAGGATGATTTCCTGTCAGAAAACAGTAAATTATTTGATGCGGAAATTTATCAGGCACCTTTTGATGAGCATACATTAAAAGATATCAATACCTGGGTTTCGCAAAAAACAGAAAAAATGATCCCGGAGATATTAGAGAAAATCGAAGACAATTCGGTAATGTATTTGATCAATGCCATTGCTTTTGATGCAAAGTGGCAATCTCCATATGAAAAGGAGGATGTAGAGTCAGGCACATTTACTTCTGAAAATGGAGCACAGCAGACGGTGGATATGATGTATTCCACAGAGGCATATTATCTGGAAGATGACAGTACGACCGGTTTTATCCGACCATATGAAGATGGATACAGTTTTATGGCATTGCTTCCAAAAGAAGGGATAAGCATAGAGGATTACATCAGTCATTTGTCAGCAGAAAAACTGATCGGTCTTGTTGAAAATGCCAGCACGGATTATGAAGTGGATGCAGCAATCCCAAAATTCAAGTCCGAATATTCAATAGAATTAAAAGATACCTTGCAGAACATGGGAATGACAGATGCATTTGATGAGGAACAGGCAGATTTTCGAGGAATTGGAACCAGTGATAATGGAAATATCTATATCAATATGGTACTGCACAAAACCTATATCGAAGTTGACGAGCAGGGAACAAAAGCGGGTGCCTCAACGGTTGTCGGAATGGTGGAAACGATGTCCTTATATGAACCTGAAATAAAAACGGTGCATCTGGACCGACCATTTGTCTATGCCATCATTGACACAGAAACACAAATGCCAATCTTTCTCGGAGTCACAGAATCCGTGGAAGAATAAGAATGTGGCAGCATTATATGAAAAAGGTTGTTAAAAAATTAACATGTACTAAAAAACATACTTGAGATTCTATATAAATTCGTTTATACTAAATTCGGTCTGACAGGGAAGAAGAAACTGACCTGAGATATTTTTAATAGACAATTACGAAACTCATAAAAACCTAAATTGAATTGTGAAAAAATAACAAAAGTTTGAGAAAACACTGGGGAGCGGTCGGCACTTAGAAGGCAGGTGCGATGTTAATCGTGACTGGCTTCTTAGTACCGTTACCAGCGACACGTAGCGGAAGCGTGTTTTCGAAAATTTTGTTAATTTCTCACAATTCAAAAACAATAAGGAGTTTCGCAATTATCTGTATTTGAAATAGATAAAGGAGCAAAAGATATGAGTAAAAATTATGTAGATTATATGGTAGAAGAGACAAAGAATATCCTCGCAATCGACAGTCCATCCGGCTACACAAAAGAGGTGGCAGACTATGTCATGGGAGAATACAAAAAACTCGGATATGAGCCAAAACTTACGGTAAAAGGCGGTGTGCTCGTACCAATCGGCGGCAGGGACAAAGAGAACGCCGTTCTTTTAGAGGCACATATTGATACGTTAGGTGCCATGGTGGCAGAGATCAAAGCCAACGGAAGACTTCGTGTTACAGCAGTAGGCGGTATGAATGCAAACAATGCAGAGGGAGAAAACTGTAAAGTTGTCACCAGATTTAACGGAAAATACGACGGAACATTACAGCTGATCAACGCTTCCATTCATGTAAACGGAGAATATAACGATACGAAGAGAAGCTATGATTCCGTGGAAGTTGTTCTGGATGAAAAAGTAAAATCAAAAGAGGATGTGGAGAAACTCGGCATTATGACAGGCGATTTTGTCTGCTTTGATCCGAGAACTACGGTGACAGAATCCGGTTACATTAAGAGCCGTTTCTTAGATGATAAATTAAGTGTTGGAATTTTATTGGGCTATGCAAAATATTTGAAAGAGGAAAATGTGACACCGGATCGTATGATCTATCAGCACATCACTGTATTTGAGGAAGTAGGACACGGTGGCGCTGCCTCTGTCCCGGAAGGCGTGACAGAAGTGATCTCTGTGGACATGGGATGTGTCGGTGACGGACTTGCCTGTGATGAGACACAGGTGTCGATCTGTGCGAAGGACAGCCATGGACCATATCATTATGATGTGGTAAACGGTCTTGTGAAGGCAGCGAAAGAGAATGGCATTGATTTTGCAGTGGATGTCTATCCATACTATGGTTCAGATGCAGATGTTGCGCTGACCGCCGGATATGATGTGCGCCACGGACTGATCGGTTCGGGTGTATATGCATCACACGGTTATGAGAGAAGCCATGTGGATGGAGTAAAGAATACGTTTGAACTTCTGAAGGCTTATCTCGGATAGCAGAAACGATGCTGCCTTTGAAAAGAATGGCATATTAAAGATTTCTTAATAATATCCTAGGATTATCTTCATTGTAATAGAAGACCTCTCGTGCTATATTAACTGTATGAAGAATGATAGTACACATCATACAGCTAATACAGATGGGAGGTTTGTTATTTGATTCAGTTAAATTACAGGGATGCAAAACCAATTTATGAACAGATCAAAGATGGTCTGAGAAAGCTGGTTATCACGAATTCCCTTATTGCAAATGAAAAGCTGCCCTCCGTGCGGGAAATGGCTTCGAAGCTTGCCATCAATCCAAATACCATCCAGAAGGCATACCGGGAACTTGAGGCAGAGGGATATGTCTATACCGTTGCCGGAAAAGGAACATTCGTCGCCGAGCGGAAAGAAGTGCTGGGTGTCAGAAATGAAGAACTGATGAAGGAATTTGATGAAGTGGTGACGGAACTGTTGTTTTTGGCGATGGATGAGGACAGTTTGAAAACACGTATTGAACAATTGGCTAAAGGGGGAGAGGCACAATGATCCAGGTTCATAATTTAAAGAAAAAGTTTGATGATTTTCAGGCGTTGAACGGCGTGGAAATGCATGTGGGAAAAGGTGATATTTATGGACTGGTCGGGCCAAACGGAGCAGGAAAGTCTACGTTGATCCGCCATCTTACCGGAGTTTATAAGGCAGATGAGGGAGAGATCCTGATCGACGGTGAACCGGTATTTGAAAACCGGAACATCAAGCAGAGGATGGCTTATATCCCGGATGAACTGTTTTATTTTATGCAGGCAGATACGATGGAGATGAAACGCTTTTATGAAGGCATCTATCCACAGTTTGACAGTAAGCTTTTTTATAAAATGCAGGAATTTTTCCCGACGATCGATGTGAAACGCACTATCAGACGGCTGTCGAAAGGCATGCAGAAACAGGTAGCGTTCTGGCTTGCAATCTGCTGTAAACCGGATCTGCTGATCTTAGACGAACCGGTGGACGGACTTGATCCTGTGATGCACAGACAGATCTGGAGTATCTTAATGGCGGAAGTGGCAGAGCGGAAAATGACTGTTTTAGTGTCCTCCCATAACCTGAGGGAACTGGAGGATACCTGTGACCATGTAGGTATCATGCACCATGGAAAAATTATGATCGAGCGGTCTTTGAGCGATCTTCAGGGAAATATTTCCAAGATACAGGTGGCATGTCAGAATGGTGTGCCAAAATTGCCGGATGATTTTGAGGTGCTGCATATGGCAAACACAGGGCGTGTCTATACCCTGATCGTAAAAGGTGATCCGAAGGAGGCAGAGAAAGTTCTTCTGACAGAAAATCCTACCATTGTTGATGTACTTCCGTTGACACTGGAGGAAATCTTTATTTATGAATTGGGAGGTGTGGATTATGAAGTCAAAGACATCCTGCTTTAACAAAACAATTTTCAAAAAAAATATGACACATTTCTGGCCTTTGTGGGCATTGTACAGCTGTTATCTGATCGTTTCGCTTCCGGTCGGACTGTGGTTTAATATGCGGTATTATCTGCAGGATGACAGTTACAGCCAGCTCCAGAGACAGGTCTATGCGATCAGTGGCGCTATGCGGGCAGCCATGAATCCGGTGATCACATTTGCATTTGCAGCAGTGATGATCATGGCAGTGTTTTCCTATCTGTATTCTGCAAAGAATACGAATATGATCCATTCACTTCCGGTGGACAGACGGGAGTTGTTTGTGACGAATATCATATCTGCGTCTGCATTTATGATTGTTCCGCAGATCCTGACCTTTATTATCACGGTGTTCGTCTGCATTGGTGCACATATCACCAATATCCAGTACATTTTATACTGGTTTGGTGCAGAAGCCGCAATGACGTTTTTTGCACTGGCGCTCGGCGCATTTGTGGCGATGTTTACCGGACAGCTCATGGCATTTCCGGTGTATTATGTCGTAGTCAATTATCTGTATGTAGGATGCTGGTATCTGATCAACATGGTGATAGAGAGTGTCTGCTTTGGGGTGTCAAACAATTGGAATCCGGGGAAATCCTGTATTTTGTCTCCAATTTATTATCTGACAAACAATCTGCGGATACAGTCAGTAGAAAACAGTGAGTATGTGACGGTTGGAATCGAGTTTAAGGGTGCATATCTGCTCGGGATTTATGCAGTGGCAGGTGTGGTATTCCTGATCGCAGCCTATCAGTTGTATAAATGGAGAAAATTGGAGACTGCAGGTGACCTTATCAGCATGCGGGGAATCAAGCCGGTGTTCCGCTGGGGCGTGGCTGTCTGCGCCGGTCTGCTTGGAGGAACTGCCGTTGCTGACACGATCGGAAACAGTTTTTCTTCGGCAAAGGTACATTTTTGGATACTTGCAGCAGGCACCCTGATCTTTGGTGCGATCGGCTTTTTTGTGGCGGAGATGCTTATTGAGAAGAATTTCCGTGTGTTCCACAAAAAGAGAGTTGGGGAATGGGCAGTCTTAACGGTTGTTCTGGCAGCATTTCTGGGTGCACTGAAACTGGATCTATTCCGGATCGAAGGAAAAATACCGGATGTTTCAGAGGTTAAGGTGGTATCGCTCAATCTGGACTATACGCTCCGCTATACCGAACCGGATGATATTCAGAAGATCATAGATCTCCAGAAAGAGATCCTGGCACAGAAAGAAGAGTGCCTGAGCGCAGAGAACCAATATTATCTCTCAATCACATATACCCTGAAGGATGGTAAGAAGCTGCGGAGAAGTTATACAGTTCCGGTTGGGCAGGCTGCGGCTGCGGACAAAGATTCTGTCGTCGCAAAAGTGACTGCGTTAGAGAGTGATCCGGATAAGATGATGCAGAACATGTTTGGCAATTACTATAAGACGAATGAGTATTATGCCGGCAGCATCTCATTTGTAGATGAGAACGGCAGAACAGAGGATTACCGTTTTACACAGGAAGAACTTGACGCTGTCATGGAGGCGGTGCAGAAAGATGTGGAAGCGGGAAACATGACGTACTATCAACTTTATTCGCTCCGTGCCGGTGATGAGGATAACACGTACAGGGATCGTTATTTTAACAATCTGGATATCAGTTTTTATAATCCGGACGGTATCATCTGGAATTACAGTTCTTACAGTGTGGATGGGGTTGATGTGACAGAAGCGGTGCTGACAGGGGAGAAGACTGCAGAAGAGGCAGAAGCTTATTTCCCAAACAGTGACAGCGCCTATGTTGAGTTCGGAAGCAAATGCACAAACATTATTGAGACATTGAAAAAACTTGGGATTTTGAACAGTGAGCGAAAACTTATGACTTATGATGAGTATGACGCACTGATGAATCCGGTTACGGCAGTAAGGGAAAAAGGAATACCGCACATTTCCTAGACAAAACGCATAGTTCAGAAAAAAGATGGAATAAATATTGTTATTCCATCTTTTTTATTGTAAACTGTTATTGTTATTTTTAGCGTAACGGTAGAAAGCCATTTAAGGTTATAACAGGAAAGTAGTGGAGATCCCAGTTCTTTCCGTGATACATGAGAAAAGGAGTTTTATCAATGAGTAAACCAGTCGTAGCGATTGTTGGACGCCCGAATGTAGGAAAGTCTACGTTATTTAATGCACTTGCAGGTGAGCGTATTTCAATTGTACAAGATACACCGGGCGTTACAAGAGACCGTATTTATGCGGAGGTGTCGTGGTTAGATCACAATTTTACCATGATCGATACCGGAGGTATTGAACCGGACAGTAACGATATTATTTTATCACAGATGAGAGAGCAGGCAGAGATTGCGATTGCAACTGCAGACGTGATCATGTTTATTGTCGATGTCAGACAGGGATTGCAGGATTCGGATTCCAAAGTTGCAGATATGCTGCGTCGTTCCGGCAAACCGGTCGTGCTGGTTGTCAATAAAGTGGACAGCTTTGAAAAGTATATGGCAGATGTCTATGAGTTCTATAATCTTGGAATCGGAGATCCGTTCCCGGTTTCTGCCGCTTCCATGTTAGGACTTGGAGATATGTTGGATGAAGTGGTAAAGTATTTTCCAGAATATAAGAAGAATGACGAGGAGGACGACCGTCCGAAGATCGCCATTATCGGAAAACCGAATGTTGGAAAATCATCCCTCATCAATAAACTGGCGCAGGAGGACCGCGTCATTGTATCGGATATCGCAGGCACGACCAGAGATGCGATCGATACTGATATTAAGTACAATGGAAAAGAATATGTGTTTATCGATACCGCAGGATTGAGACGTAAGAATAAGATCAAAGAAGAGATCGAGCGCTATAGTATTATCCGTGCAGTCACGGCTGTGGAGCGTGCAGATGTCTGTATTATCGTGATCGATGCTACCGAGGGCGTGACCGAGCAGGATGCCAAGATCGCGGGAATCGCACATGACCGTGGAAAGGGAATCATCATCGCCGTGAACAAATGGGATGCGATCGAAAAAGATGATAAGACCATCTACCGCCATACTGAGAAAATCCGTGACATCTTAAGCTTTATGCCGTATGCGGAGATTATTTTCATCTCTGCAAAATCAGGACAGCGTCTCAATAAGATTTTTGAGACGATCGATGTCGTGATCGAGAACAACAGCATGCGTGTGGCAACCGGTGTATTGAATGAAATCGTTACCGAGGCAGTTGCGATGCAGCAGCCGCCATCGGATAAGGGAAAGAGACTGCGTATTTATTACACGACGCAGGTTTCAGTAAAACCGCCAACCTTTGTGATCTTTGTGAATGATAAACAGCTGATGCATTTCTCCTACACAAGATATCTGGAGAACCGCATCCGTGATACGTTTGGATTCCGGGGAACAGCCCTTCGTTTTATCATCAGAGAGAGAAAGGAAAATGAAAAATGATCATCGCCAGGATAATTGCAGTAGCGATCGGCTACGCCTGCGGATTATTTGAAACAGGTTATTTTTATGGGAAAAAGAAAGGTGTGGATATCCGCACAAAAGGAAGCGGCAATTCCGGTGCGACAAACACCTTAAGAACCTTTGGCTGGAAGGCAGGACTTGTGACCTGCCTTGGTGATATTTTAAAAACAGTAGCGGCAGTGTTAGCCGTTAAACTGATCTTTGGAAGAACATATACAGAAGACATCATTCTTCTGGAGCTGTATGCAGGTTTTGGAGCGGTGCTCGGACACAATTTTCCGTTTTATCTGAAGTTCAAAGGCGGAAAAGGAGTTGCATGTACCGGTGGAATGGTGCTTGCAGTATTTCCGATCGTTGCACCGGTCAGTATGGGACTTTTTCTGGTGATCAGCGCAGTGACAAAGTATGTATCTCTCGGCTCAATCATCGGACTGATCAGTGTTTTCGTCCAGGTGGTCGTATATGGACAGCTTGGGATTATCACAGTTCCAATGGGAATCCGTGCGGAATTTTACATAGTGACAGCCTGTTTTACCATTTTAGGGGTATGGCAGCACCGTGCAAATATCAGACGTCTTGCAAATGGCACAGAGAATAAGATCGGTGCGAAAAAGAAGGAGCAGAAATAATTTTTTGATTTGGAGTGAGAAAAATGGCAGATGTTGCGATCATAGGAGCAGGAAGCTGGGGGATCGCCCTTGCAAAAGTACTGCATACCAATGGAAATAAAGTGACAGTGTGGTCGATCGTGGAAGATGAGATTACCATGCTGAAAGAAAAACATGAGCATGTGCAGAAACTTCCGGGGGTAAAACTGCCGGAAGATATGGAATTTACAACAGATCTGGAATCTGCGGTTTCAGGTAAAGCATACCTGATCCTTGCAGTGCCGTCTGTATTCACAAGAAGCACAGCAAAGAGCATGGCGCCTTTTGTGAAAGAGGGACAGATCATCGTGTGCGTGGCTAAGGGAATTGAGGAAGAGACACTGATGCCGCTTACCGACATTGTGGAGCAGGAGATCCCGCAGGCAGAGGTTGCAGTGATGTGTGGACCAAGCCATGCGGAAGAAGTTGGAATCGGACTTCCAACTGCAGTTGTAGCAGGAGCAAAAAAACGAGCTGTTGCAGAGGGAATCCAGGACATTTTCATGAACAACGTTTTCCGTGTGTATACAAGCCCGGATGTGCTTGGCATGGAACTTGGCGGTTCGTTAAAGAATGTGATCGCGCTTGCAGCCGGAATGGCAGACGGTCTGGGATATGGGGATAACACGAAAGCGGCACTCATCACCAGAGGAATGTTTGAGATGAACAAGCTTGCTGTGACGATGGGCGCAAAACAGGAGACGTTAAACGGACTTACCGGAATCGGTGATCTGATCGTGACCTGTGAGAGTAAACACAGCCGTAACCGCAAAGCCGGAATGCTGATCGGACAGGGTTACACCATGCAGCAGGCGATGGACGAAGTGAAAATGGTCGTAGAAGGTGTCTACTCTGCGAAAGCAGCGATCGCCCTTGCAAAAAAATACGGTGTAGATATGCCGATCATTGAGGAAGTCAACAAAGTATTATTTGAGGACAAACCGGCAAAAGAGGCGGTCAATGACCTGATGCTCCGCGATAAGAAAATGGAACATGGCAATCTTGGCTGGGAAGATTAAGAATGCAGGAGTTCCTTATAATTTGCAGGGAAAAACGTATGGAAGAATTAAGATTTAATTAAAAAATATATCTGACAGATTGTGCTAGAATGGAGAATATAAATGAAGATCAATATAAAAAAACTTGATGCGGATGCAGTACTCCCGACAAGGGGAAGCAGTCAGGCGGCAGGCTATGATCTGTATGCAAAAAGTTCTGAGGATACTGTGATTCCACCACACAAAACAGTGATGGTCGGCACAGGACTTGCGATGGAAATACCGGAAGGATATTTCGGTGCGATTTTTGCAAGAAGCGGTCTTGCCTCCAAGCAGGGACTGCGCCCGGCAAATTGTGTCGGAGTAGTGGATTCTGACTACCGGGGAGAATTTATGATCGCCTTACATAATGATACGGATGAGGAGCGTGTGATCGCCGGAAAAGAGCGCATTGCACAGATGGTCGTAATGCCGTATCTTTCTGTTGAGTTTGAGGAAGTAGAAACATTGAATGAGACAGAGCGCGGGGAAGGCGGATTTGGTTCTACCGGAAGAAAGTAATATCCGGAAAATGCCGGAATAGTGGGGTTAAGGAGGTATTTTATTATGGAAAGCAGAATGGTAAAGTTTTATTCAAAAGAGAGCAACATGGTTGCAATTCATGCAATTTCGGGACATTTTGCAACCAGTCATTCCCATATCAATTACTACATTGATATCACAAGCTTGAAGACAAGAATTCAGGAGGCGAAAGAGGTTGCCCGTGTGCTGCATCAGAAGATCGGAAGAGTTTCCTATGTGGATACGATTGTATGTATGGACGGCACGGAGGTGATCGGAGCGTTTTTGGCAGAGGAATTTGAAAAAGAGGATATGGCATCTACGAACCGCCATGAGACAATTTATGTGGTTTCGCCGGAGATGAACAGCAATAACCAGCTCTTATTCCGTGATAATATCAAACCAAGTATCGCAGGAAAACATGTAATCTTATTATCTGCATCTACCACAACCGGAAAGACAATCCACAGAAGTCTTGAGGGAATCCGTTACTATGGCGGCGTGATCGAGGCAGTGGCATCTGTGTTCAGCACGGTATCTGAGATGGATGGCTTTGCGGTACACTCGGTGTTCCATGCAGAGGATCTTCCGGGATATGCGGCTTATTCCGCAGATGACTGTCCATTCTGTAAAAAAGGAATCAAGCTGGATGCCGTGGTCAATGGATTCGGTTATTCTAAGTTATGATCAGAAATGAATGTATGGAATAAAAGATACAGGCAGGTTGCTTCGTCAATTTGACGGAAAAAGATGAAATATCAGTGCAATCTGACGAAGAAATCAAAAAACAGTCAAAATCACTGTGAGTTCCTACAAGAAATCGACAGATTCTTTGTGTAGGTAACATATGGCGTTTTTGGCTGTTTTTTTGTATAGTAAATATATCAAGAAACGAACAATTTATCAGGAGGTATTTACACCAATGGCAAGTTTATCATTAACAAATGTATGTAAAGTTTATCCTAACGGTTTTGAAGCTGTTAAGGATTTCAGCCTTGAAGTAGAAGATCAGGAGTTCATCATCTTCGTAGGACCATCCGGATGTGGTAAATCTACTACACTTCGTATGATCGCAGGTCTTGAAGAGATTTCTTCCGGTGAATTAAAAATCGATGGAAGAGTTGTAAACGACGTAGAGCCAAAAGACAGAGATATCGCAATGGTATTCCAGAACTACGCATTATATCCACATATGACCGTATTTGACAATATGGCATTCGGATTAAAATTAAGAAAAGTTCCTAAGGATGAAATCAAGAAAAAAGTAGAAGAAGCTGCTAAGATCCTTGACCTTGAGAAATTATTAGACCGTAAACCAAAGGCTTTATCCGGTGGACAGAGACAGCGTGTTGCTATGGGACGTGCTATCGTTCGTAATCCTAAGGTATTCCTTATGGACGAACCTCTTTCCAACCTGGATGCAAAATTACGTGTTCAGATGCGTTCTGAGATCGCTTCCTTACATAACAGATTAAAAGCTACTATCATCTATGTAACACATGATCAGACAGAAGCTATGACATTAGGAACCAGAATCGTTGTATTAAAAGATGGTGTTATCATGCAGGTTGATTCTCCACAGAAATTATACAATGAGCCTAACAACTTATTCGTAGCTGGATTCATCGGATCTCCACAGATGAACTTCATCGACGCTGTATGTAAAGTAGAAGGCGAGAGAGTAACTCTTAACTTCGAGAAGACATCTGTTGTCCTTCCTCCGGCAAAAGCTAAGAAATTGATCGATGGCGGATACAACGGAAAGACAGTTGTTATGGGTATCAGACCAGAAGATATCGGAGATTCCCAGATTGAGATCGAAGCTCACAAAGATGCAGTATTCGAGACAGACGTAACAGGATACGAGTTATTAGGTTCTGAAGTATTGTTATACTTCAATGTAGCAGGAACAGCCATGACAGCAAAAGTTGATTCCAGAACAACAGCTCGTATGGGTGATCATATCACATTAGCAATCGATCCAGAGAAGATTCACTGCTTCGATAAAGAAACTGAATTGACAATTACCAACTAATTCGGTAAAATTAAATAAACTCAGTAGAACCGGGTGCATCATTTGTACCCGGTTTTTTCTGCAAAAAATAATTGCAAAACAAACATGTGTTCTATATAATAAATAACGAAAGGAATGGAGCGTATGATATCAAACCATAAGATACAGACTGCTTTAGACGAGATCAAGGAGATTTCCAAGATTGATCTGGCATTATATTCAGAGAAAGGCAAACAGGTTGCGGCTACTTTTGAGCTGGAAGGCGATATGGAAGAGGCGGTAACTTCATTTGCAGCATCAATGGCAGAGAGCCAGATGCTGTCCGGTTGTCATTTCTTTAAAGTAATGGTAGAGGGTGAAGTGGAATATATTCTTTTGACAAAGTCATCCGCAGAAGATGCTTATATGGTAGGACGGTTGGCAGTTTGCCAGATAAGGAATCTTGCAGCCGCTTATATGGAGCAGTTTGACCGTAATAATTTTATGCAGAATATCCTGCTTGGAAATATGCTCGTGGTGGACATGTACAATAAGGCCCAGAAGCTGCATATTGAACAGGCAGAACGTGTTGTTTTCGTGATTGAGATTGACGGCAAGAAAGATGCAACCGCGATGGAGACAGTCAAGAATCTGTTCGTGACCAAGACCAGAGACTATGTGACAGAAGTGGACGAGCAGAGCATTGTCCTGATCAAAGATACCAGAGACATGAAAGAAGATGAAGAACTGCAGACATTGGCAAGTATGATCGTGGATAATATGCACACTGAGGCGATGGTGAAAGTGCGCGTGGGCTATGGAAACCGTGTGCATAATCTGCAAGATATTGCCAAATCCTATCAGGAAGCCAAGATGGCGTTAGAAGTCGGAAGAATTTTTTATGCAGAGCGTGAGACGATTGCATACAGCCTGCTTGGAATTGGGCGTCTGATTTATCAGCTTCCGATGAGCTTATGCGAGATGTTTATTCATGAAGTGTTCGGGGATGAAGTGCCGGATATATTTAATGAAGAGATTAATACAACCATCCAGAAGTTTTTTGAAAATAATCTGAATATCTCAGAGACCGCCAGACAGTTATATGTGCACCGGAATACATTAGTATATCGTCTGGAACGTTTAGAGAAGGCAATCGGATTAGATATCCGTAAGTTTGATGATGCAATGACCTTTAAGATTGCGATGATGGTCATTGCACATATGAACCAGCAGAAGGTAGAAGAGTAGGGCAGATTTGAAAGAATATTATGAAATGAATCTGCAAGTTTGTGACAGAGCGCAGGAAAATGAATGAAGTGAGGTAAGAAATGGCAGGTTATGATGAGCACAGCATATCGGTTTTAGAAGGGTTAGAGGCTGTTCGGAAAAGACCGGGAATGTATATCGGAAGTGTTTCCAGAAAGGGATTGAACCACCTGATCTATGAGATCGTAGACAACTCTGTGGATGAGCATCTGGCAGGGGCATGTGATACGATCCATGTCACATTGGAGAAGAATGGTTCCTGTACGGTAGAAGATAATGGACGAGGCGTTCCGGTCGGAATGCACGCCAAAGGTGTTTCGGCAGCACGTCTTGTATACACAACCTTACACGCCGGCGGTAAGTTTGATGATTCCGCATATAAGACGAGTGGAGGGCTTCACGGAGTAGGTTCTTCCGTTGTCAATGCATTGTCTGTTTATATGGATGTGGAGATCAGCAGAGAGGGGTATATTCATCACGACCGCTATGAGAGAGGCGTTCCGGTTGTGGAATTGGAGAATGGATTGCTTCCTAAGATTGGCAAGACAAAAAAGACCGGAACCAAAGTAAACTTTCTTCCAGATCCGGAAATTTTTGAAAAGACGAGATTCAAAGAGGATGAGATCAAAAGCCGTATGCATGAGACGGCATATCTGAATCCGAAACTTACGATCATTTATGAGGACCGCCGTGGCGAGGAAGTCGAACATATCGTATATCATGAGGAAGATGGAATCCGTGGTTTTGTAAAGGATTTGAATAAAAATACGGAAGTGCTTCATGATGTCGTCTACTTTAAAGGGGAATCTGAAGGCATTACCGTGGAAGCTGCATTCCAGTACACGAATGAATTTCATGAGAATATCCTGGGATTCTGTAATAATATTTTTAATGCCGAGGGTGGTACACATATCACGGGATTTAAAACCGTATTTACAACCGTCATTAATTCTTATGCGAGAGAACTTGGTATTTTAAAAGAAAAAGATGTGAACTTCACCGGAGCAGATGTCCGAAACGGAATGACGGCAGTTGTTTCCATCAAACATCCTGATCCGAGATTTGAGGGACAGACAAAGACGAAATTAGATAATCAGGATGCGGCGAAAGCCACTGCAAAAGTGACCGGCGACGAGATTCAGTTATTTTTTGATAAAAACTTAGAGACATTGAAAACGGTCATCTCCTGCGCGGAAAAAGCGGCAAAGATCCGTAAGACCGAGGAGCGCGCCAAGACCAATCTGCTCACCAAGCAGAAGTTTTCGTTTGATTCCAATGGAAAGCTTGCAAATTGTGAGAGCA
>OJMO01000468.1_pt1 | contig 29365 bp, 29 predicted proteins | sample 1597241 | NCBI WGS metagenome assembly OJMO01 (sample SAMEA2452129, study PRJEB22498) | human gut metagenome | biome: human feces; feature: human gut; material: feces | place: Australia | collected 2012 | reverse complement strand
TACTTTTGGAAAAAAGAAGTCCGAAGCCTTATTTCACAGGGCTTCGGACAGGGTTATTATGCTCGTTTAAGTTTTACCGGACAGCAATATTTGGTTTTATCTATCTCTTGCCTGATTGAAGAGCAAGCTCTTTCGAGTCTAAGGTGAAGCCGATAACAGAAGCTTTGAAAGCGGTTACGCTGCCTGGGCTTGTAGGTTCCCATGCAACGCTGCATGGTCTCTTGCCGTGCAGCTTCGGTCGATGCAATCGTAGCAAAGATGAATGCAATGAGGGAAAAGAGATTTCGCTTCCGAGTGAAGCGTTCGGTAGATAGGTTAGCCATGGCGACGATGAGAATTGAATCGGTTTGACTTGTGGGAGAACTTGGAAGACTTGCGTGATCCGTAAGATGCGGAAGACTGTTTAGCGAATCGCTTCAAGTTCGATCCGTTTGAATGACGGTTTGGACGCTCGGAACGATTTGCCTTTTTCGTACAGGTTCGCTGCGAGTCACTTGCAGATTTAGGATTGCTTGAAACTTTGGCGGTTCGTTGTGAATCACCACCAGAAGAAGGCTGGTCGATCGGTTCTTCATGTTCCGGGGATTCATCCACTGCTGAAGGTTCGGCTTCAGGAATGGCTGAGTCCGCTTCCGCTTCGACAGAAGATTGATGTTCCATGGCAGTGGTTGCTTCTTCGCTCGACGATGTAGCAACCGGCTCAGCAGTTTCTGCTGTAACATCCGAAACAGGGGTTGCATCATCAGCACGGGATGCTGCCGCTGTTTGGACAGACTTAGGCATGAGACAGGCGAAAAGCTGGACGAGTCCCATGATAATGGCAAGAGGGAATGTGTGGTGCGAGAGTGCCATGGCTAATAGCACGAGAGCAAAGATGATCATGCGCTTGTCGCTGTTGCGAAGAGACTGCATGATGAGGATCGACAGGCGCTTGTTGAAGAGGCAGAACATTAGACAAGATGAAATGAGAAGACCTGCCGTGAAGTGGAAACAGGCGAAGTAGATGGTGTTGAAGGCTACCATCGAGATGGCCAGCAAGAGGCTGATGAACTTTCCGTAACTCGGAAGGTCTTGTCTGCGATGGAAGAAACGACTGATCCTCTTCGGAGGGAAGTTGAGTGCTAAAGGGAATGCTACGAAGAAGGTGAAAAGGAAGATGAAGAAAAATTTGAATGAGTCCATTTTGATAATATGAGAAATGTGAATAATAAGGATAATACCAATAATACGGCACAAAGAAGGCAGAGCCTGATGCTCTACCGAACAATATCGGTAATACGAGTAATATCAGTGCTCTGCCTTGCCATTGCCGGAAATGTAAAACGGCTGTGGAATGAGTTGCAGACGAAGGCTTTGGAAGGTCGCTCTTCGGATGATGATGTCAACATCCTGGGGAGTCAGGGCAATCTCCTTGACACGCTTCGCCATCTCTGCGTTGTGGCGTGAGATACGTCGAATGATGCGGTCGATGTCGAGTTCATAAATGAGCCAGAAGGAACGATGCAGATGGTTCTTGTGCTTGCCACGTGCTTTGACCTGCAAGGCATGGCACTTGATGTTTACCAACTTACCATTGACCTGTTTCGCGTATGAAACTGGTGTATTGGGCACGTTTGCCTCGTAGCGGATGCTGCAAGCATTGATGATACCCGACATCTGTAGGAGAATAGCAATATCCATGAGCGTTGCAGCTGGTTACATGACATCCATGAAAAGGGAAAGGAGTTCTCCTGCCTTGATAGCATCAGTGAGGGAAAAGCCTTTGGAGTGAGCCGTAAGGTCTGCTTCCAATGCCTGTTCCAGAATCTCAGGAGCATCATAGATGGTGGCGGTCAACCCATCGGTAAGTCCGTGGCTGTCCGTCACGATATTGATCTTGAACATGCATACCCCAGACTTTGGCATAGGGAAGAAACAGCAATGCTGCAGTTGGGCGTTCTGTTCGCTCGATGCATGGTAGAGCATAAGCAGCTCCATCTCCATGTCACAGGAATCCATGACGATGCCGATGGGCAGTTTCTCGCCAAAAGAGAAATACAGGATGGCACAATCGTCCGTGATGTCAGTCTCTGTGACATTGTCAGTACTGATAAGGTCTGGCACGATAAGCGGAGCCAGAGCCATGAACTTTGAAATTTCGTTGTTGATCATATTGTAGGAATTTGATTTGAGACTAAAGGGAAAGGATATACATCTTCAGCAACTGCTGTGGAAGCAGGTAGTTCAGCGAACTCTGCTCGATGTCGAACACCCTGGCAAAGCGAGGGAACTTAGGCAGACGCGAAATAATATAGTTGAAATCGCTTTTCTCCCGAGGCGTGAGTGTGGCAATGGCAAATTGGTCAATGCTGATGAACGGCTGAATGATCATCCAAAGGTAGGCGTTGCCCTGTGACTGGCTGAGCATGTCACGCTGATTGATGTCGGTGACACATACCACAGAGTTCTGGAGCAAGCGGCGTACAGTACGCATGGACATGTAAACCATCACGTCACGAGCAGAGATGCGTCCCTCGCGTGCTGCAATGAAGATATTCTTGCAGATGGCTTCGGTGTTCTTGGTAATCTCCGAAAGCGATTCGCCTTCCATGTCATAGAGTTTCGAGAGAAACGAACGAAAGAACAGATCTTCCCGTCGGATGAAGTCAATCATGTCTTCCTTGGACAGGAAGGTCATGTTCTTCTGTTCTATGAGAAAAAGTTTATACTGAGTGAGTAAGGTGTTCTTGTCAACGTTCATCATGGGAACGCTGTCAAGTGAGAGAAAGAAAGGTCCTGCTGCACCAACGGCTGATTGCAGATCCTTGTCATCGCGAAAAGAAGAAGTGTGCTCCTTGATGCTGAGCACATCCTGGTAGCTGTAACGCCAAGTTTCAGTTAGGCGAAGCATCTCATAGCGGACAGAATCATGAATATCAATGATCATGTCGGCATGATTGTGGGCTTCGAGGTATTCCTGTTGCGTCTGGAGATAATGCCAGACGGTGTCGTTGAGCTCGCGCCAATGGCAAAGTTCCGAAGTAAAATCCTTCGTGTTGGACGTTTTGAGGTTGCGGACTTCTACCAGATAATTGCGGTAGGCAGTGATGGCATCATCGCCATTCTTGAAGTCATACTCTCCGGAACTGGAGCATGATAGACAAAATGCAGTAAGTGCAAGGAGAGGCAGAGCTCTCAGAATCTTTGTACCCATTGTATTGATGTTAGAGATGTTTGAAATGTGGGTGCAAAGTTACTTGGAACTGATTGTAAAAGGAAGAAGTAATATGAGTAATATCCTAAACTATAGCGTTTTATAACGAATTGAAATACAAATTGTATGTCGATTAAGTATAAAACGCTTCGTTCATGAAAATACCTGCCTCGGGACTTGAATGTGTGCCAATTACAATGTACCTTTGCAGTGCGATTACGGTACATAGTTGCTGTGATGCCACTTGGTACGCTATGCAATTCATCAGTTATACAGAGTCTGATCAACAGACAGAACAGGTCGGCACATTCATCAGGACGATGGATGCTACCCCAAGCCATCTTTCATTCCAGGGTGCAGAAGGGAATGAAGGTTTCCAGATGTTTATCAAAGCCATTCAGAGAGGAGATACTGTTGTATTCTTGTCTATGAAGGGTATATTTCCCTCCGTAGAAACTTTTCTGATGTTCCTTCGCTTCTGCCAGAATGAAGAAGTACGCCTCATATCCATTCAGGATGAAATCGACACTGCAGATGTAATTTTCCCTCTTCCTTGTTCTTCCCGATGGATGAAGATACTCTGTTCGCTACAATCAACAAAGAGAACAGAGCATGATGATGCACAAGCAGAAATGCTTGCTGAAACGGCTCATGAACGTATGGTAAAAAGGCATTGCATGGTAGTGAATCTCTACCAATCAGGAGCAAAGATTGAAGAAGTCATGAGACTGACTGGTTATAAGTCAACAAGAAGCATATACACCATTTTACACGACAACGGCGTGGATTTGCAGTTTCCGTCTATGAAGCGAGAACGGAAAAGGAAAGAGAATCCCCAATAGGGTGGGCTCCAGCCAGAGGCAGCTTGGCTATAGGAATGACAATAGAGAACTCTTCCGTTGTATGGAGAGATGATGAGCATGGGCATAGGCTGCAGGTCTATCCCCATCTTCACCAGATTGTAATACAGCAGATGTGTTCTCGTCATTCTGTTCAGCAGTGCAGCGCGTCCCTCCCTTCACAACACCGTTTACAGTGTTTGAAAGGTGAGACACGCTGCATAAGGACTGCTGAATAGTCAACCTGCCCCAGGCATGGGTGGGCGTAAGAGGTCAAGAGGTCAACTCATGATAATCTTGGCAAAATCGGAAATATCTCCTTCGATACTTGCCTTTTCAAGGGCTGCCATATAGCTTGTTCGTTCCTCCACGGTAACAATACGCCATGGATGGTTTCCTGTAACAAGCATCACATTCATCAAGAATCGTGCTGTTCTTCCATTGCCATCCATGTAGGGGTGAATATAGACAAAGAAGAAATGTCCAAGGACGGCTCTGACTATGGCGTTGTCTTCAGATTCCAGGAGTTCCATAAGGACCGGCATTGCATCTCTTACTGCATCAGGAGAAAGAGGTGTATGCTTAGAGCCTCGAATGTAGACCTGTCCTGAACGATAGCCAATAAGATCGGATGGCTTGATAATGCCTGCAGTAATGCAAGGTTGGAACATCTCGAAATGCCATCTTTCAAAGTCTCTGCCAGCAATAAGTCCAGGATTTGCACCTTGAAGAATTTCTTTCACACTCTCTTTGACTTGCAGGAAGGCTTGGTAATAGCCACGTGCGGCTAACGCATTTTTCCTGTCAGCATCCATTTTGTCATCTTTAGGGTTCCATTCACCAGATCGTACACGTTCAATAAGTCCTTCAGTAACCCTATAACCCTCGATGGACAATGAGTGATAAGAGTCGCGTACGTAGTTCGCGTCCATTCCCTCCAAGATTTGGTCCAAAGAAAGAGTCGATGTGGGACTTGGTAGTTTCAGGGCAAGAATTTGCTCTTTCATCTTCTTCCACATCAGACGAATACGAATGGCATAAGGGGATATAATACGACCTGCATTCAGTGAACCGTCCATTTTGTCCTCAAAAGGATCCTCAGGACGCATCGTATAACCTATTCGAACCATATAGTCCTGTATCTGTTGAGCCATCTCTTCACGACCAACATTTCGCAAGGCTCCCACCATTCTTGATGCTCTTGCGGTGTTGCCCTCATCAACTACCTCTCGCAGAATTTCGTCAGCCCCGCCTATCATTAACAGACAAGTGCGAGCATTTACCGTGTTTCTGGTAAAGTAGGTAGGAGTGCAGAATGTCAATGCTTCAGAAAGCGTATAGATTCTTACTCCGAATCTTGGTTCCACAAAGACGTTCTTTGGCATTGATGCGGTAATGTCAAGCAAGGTATCTCCGTGCTTCAGCTGGATTACGTTGTTGCTTGCTTTTGTGGAACGCAGGATCAACTGGCGAGGTGCAACTGTTTCCCCTGCATAAAAATCCAAAGACTCTTCAGGAGTAAGACACCAGTCTTCACCGAACCGACTGTTTGCATAGGCAACAACAAATTGCCAATATGATGCATACCAGACGGTAGTATCACCCTCCATTCCTGGCATCGTGGGCATATACCATCCCTTGATTACTTGCTCCAAGTAACCATTCTGAATCAGTCGCTTGGTATGTGTTGCCCCCAATACGTTGGATCCTTGTATTATTCCGTTTTCGTGAGTATCTTGATATTGCCTGAAGGTTCTCAGAAAGATGACAGGACTCCGTTTTGATTTGCCTACTAAAGAAGAATGGGAATATGTGGCGAGATGCACAGCGGAAGAAATAACTGAGAAAACACGCATTGAGGATGCTTTCCGAATAAACAAAGGGAAAGAAGGGAAAAAAGACAGAAAAGGACCATGGCTGGTTGACGACAACAAAGATTTGCAGAGAAACAGCTTGGGTGTATATAATATGATGGGTAATGTTTGGGAATGGACAAAAGAGTCCCCTGAGGATAATCCCAGTTGCTATTTCTTCTGCGGTGGTAGTTGGCGTTTCCGTAAGCTACATAGCGACATAAAAGGCAACTATTGGTATTCGTTCTGGAAGCCAATTCTAAAATCTGATGATATTGGTTTCAGAATGGTATGGCGATTTGACATGCGTAATATTGAAGCTGACAAAGAGCGAGAGGTTGTAGATTTATTAGATAAGGTGGCAACCAATCCAATTGATGAACAAAAGACGATGTCTGCAAATGATATTGTTAAGCTCACGGGTATGATACCTGTGGAAACTGGTTATTTCCTTATGGGAACTGAGAACAATGATACAATTGGCAAGTACAAGAACCCGCTTTTCCCGGAAAATTGGATAGACGAGAATGCAGACGAAGAAGAGACTCCCCATCATTTCGTAAAAATCAATAAGTTCTATATCTCAGCGACACCTGTAACTCAAAAATTATGGAATGCCGTAATGGGTATTGAGGCAAAAATGAACCCAAGTGATAACTTAGGAGACAATAAGCCACAAACCAATATCAGTTGGGATATGATAAAATACCAATTCCTGCCTAAGCTGGAAGAACTGACAAAGTTGAAATTCAGGCTTCCGACAGAAGCTGAATGGGAATACGTTGCCAAAGGTGGACATAAAACTAAAATATGTAAGGAGTTATCAAAGATATTCGATAACGAAAGCATGACAGTTGATGAGAAACAATTAGCTGCATATAAATATTTAGCAGAAGAAGGTCATAAGTATTCCATGTACAGCGGTACGGATGATGCAATGGATTTAGATTTATATATTCATTCAGCTACCGCAGGAGTAAAAGACAGGATGCCTAATGAACTTGGCGTTTATGACATGTCTGGCAATATCTGGGAATGGTGTGAGGACTATTATCAGACCGATTTCTATAATGATTGCATTGAAGGTAAGGGAGATATTGCACAACAAGGCAAACAGGATGAGTATAGGACTAAAGGTTACATAACTGACCCTATATGCAAGGATGAATCTTACGCAGCTCACACATTTAGAGGCGGTAGCTTCAGATTTGATGCCAAAAGTTGTAGAAATACGAGCGTAAATTTCTGGATTGATACAGATACAGACGATGACTTAGGTTTCCGTTTGGCATTAGACAGCAGTTATGAAAGCTCTTTGAATGGGTTAATAAAGGGGAAAGAATGAATTGGTTGATACTTATATTGGCTGCATTCTTCGAGATTGGATGGCCTGTAGGCTTCAAAATGTCGAGCCTGCATCCTGAGAAATTCGGGTTGTATATCGCTCTTGGCTCATTGAGCATGTTGTTGAGCGGCGTCCTATTTTACTTTGCACAAAAGACCATACCAATTGGTACCGCCTATATCGTATGGACAGGGCTTGGTGCCATAGGGACTTTTGTGATAGGGATATGGCTCTTCGGAGATACATTCTCCGCATTGAAGATGTTCTTTGCCCTTCTGATACTCGTTGGTATTGTGGGTATGGAGGTTTGTAGCAGATAACAGATGTTGGAAAGAGTACAAAGAATCGCCTTGGCTCGCATATTGTCAGACCTCATTGAGGCTGACTTTATCGTAGAAGAAAAAGAGATGGACTTCTTTGAGGAGACTATCTCTAAGGATGGTTTCAACATCAGTGAATCCATGCTTATAGAAGCCAAGAGGATGGATTTTGCGAAAGCCATGTCTATTCTCAAAGAACTGGATGGAGAGACAAGAGAAGAACTTGTAAAGACCTTGAAACGCCTCTCTTTGTCAGATGGAACGTGTGTGCCGTTGGAAGCAGTCTTAATATATTGCGTTATCATGGCTTTGACAGAAAATGCTAATGTCTTTTCTGTGCCGTCTGAGGGTATCAACATGGAGAACATGACCACCGTATATGTAGAAAACACAGAAGGAACAGATATAGATGCTGCCATTCGCAACCAACTGAAACAGATTGAGGAAGAGTTTGCCAATGCAGGCTTTGACTTCATCTATATCCCCAGTGTTGTTGATGATTTTAGAGCGTTGGGTAAGAAATATCTGCATAAGGTGGTGAAATACATGATACCATCTGCTTCTACTCTTCGCATAGATGAGATTTGCTATAGTCTGTGTAATCTGAGTACCTCACGCTTTTGCAGAGACTTGTTATACAAGAAGATTGGTGTAAATCTTATTGATTCCAATCCCTCACTACTCATAAAAATCAACGAGTCGGACATTATCGATTCCTTTGGCGATGATGATGCAGAACGGACGAGATTCAGCAATTTCCTCCAGATTGAGTTGACCGATGATGTGATGAACACCATACATCGGTTGGTGAACACCTATAGAGAAATGATCAATGCCGATATTGTGGCAAAGAGACGGTCGAGAAGCAACAAGTTCCTGTATTTTGGCTTTCATCGTTCGCTCTTTGACTTGATTGCATACGGCAAAGAGAAAAAAGATTGCCGGCTTGTATTTGATTTCTCAACGCATACGGCAAAGGTATATTTTGAGTCTATGGATTGTGATGAGAGATTCATACTAAAACTCAATCCCCAAGAGGCCGCCTTATATATGATGATAGTTCGGAAATCGTTGGAAGGTAACGGACTCGACTGGCGTGAGCATATTCCAAAGGCAGAAAAGAAAAAGTTGTTAGGTGAATACAATAATATTTACAGCTATATAGGGAAAGGCAATATCGTGAATGAATATAAAGACAGAACACAAACCCATCATATCAAGACAAGAATCAAGGTGATGTCGGGATTGGCAAATGCGGAAATGTTCATTCCTGAGCACGTAAAATGTGGTTTGATGTCTTTCTATAGGATAAAAGCCCCAAAAGAGTATGTTACTTTCATTCTTCCCAAAGGGGAATCCTCGTTTCCAACGTTGTAATTTTCGTCTATTATGACAAGAGTATTGTAATTTTGCATTCAAAGAAATAGAAAATTGAAAATAGAATGCGAAAAAGAAGATCATTTTTACATCAGTGTCTTTATGACAATTCTGAACAAGTAACTAATGGGAAAGGTAAGAATCTGATACCACCCCCAGAGAGAGAATCCTTATGGAAAGCCTATCTGGAAAAATTTAAGGACCCACTGATAATTGTATTATTGGTGGTATTCTTTTTTTCAGTGATAGTCTCCCTGTATGAAGTCTTCTATATGGGGCAAGGCAAGAACATCCTATTCGAGCCTATCGGTATATTGTCTGCCTTGCTGTTGGCTACAGGTGTAGGATTCATCTTTGAAGTAAAGGCAGAAAGGGAGTTTGAAGTTCTGAATACTGTAAAGGACAGAAGGCCTATCAAGGTGTTCCGTCGCTTTATGGAAAACGGGAAAGAGAAAATTAGGATAAGGGAAGTCAAGAAACATGATGTCTGCATAGGAGATTATGTATATTTGGAGAACGGTGACGAGATACCTGCCGACGGATATTTGGACGAGACTAATTCCTTCATCGTTGATGAGTCGAACTTCACAGGAGAACCATACGCACGAAAATCAGCCTACGAGGAGGAGTTTGAAAAAGAAACGACCTTCCCCACCAATATGGTACTTCGAGGTTCTACCGTTATTGGTGGTACCGCCATATTCCATGTGGATAAAATAGGTATGGACACTATCGAGGGAAAGGGCGTAGCCAAAACCCAAGAAGGAAGAGAAGTGGAGACACCGCTCAACCAACAGTTGGACAAACTGGGCAGCATGATGTCCAAGCTCAGTTTCATTATTGCCATCCTGATTGTCATCGGAAGAATGGTCTATTTCTTCTTCTTTGACGGAAATGCAGCAAACAACCATTCATGGTTAGAGATAGCCGAGTTTGCTCTCGGTTCAATCATGCTTGCCGTTACCTTGATTGTGGTAGCCGTTCCTGAAGGATTGCCCATGAGTGTTACTGTCAGTCTTGCCCTCAGCATGAGAAGGATGCTGAAAGAGAACAACCTTGTCAGAAAGCTCCACGCGTGTGAGACGATGGGAGCAACGACTGTTATCTGTACCGACAAGACAGGCACTTTGACCCAAAACAAGATGACGGTTGTAGATTATGATTTCTATGGAGAGGATGCTGAGAAAAGGATTCAAAGGAACATTGCCATTAACTCAACGGCAGAAATATCGCTTGATGACAATGGAAAGGAAAAGCCATTGGGCAATCCGACAGAAGGCGCATTGTTGGCTTGACAGAAGACAAAAGGCATCAACTATGAAGAACAGCGTCACCTATATGAGATTGGTCATGGTGAGCCATTCTCGACAGAGAAGAAATATATGAAGATGGAGTTTGAAGCCAAGACTGGTGTAGAACTTGCCAAAGAAGAGCGTCATGTCAGATATGTAAAAGGTGCGCCAGAGATTGTTCTGGAAATGTGTGATGTAATTGCCGGTAATACAGACAAGAATCATGTCCTCGAAAAATTGTCAGAATATCAGGACAAAGCAATGCGTACATTGGCTTTTGCTTCACAATATGAGAGCGATGGAAATTGGAGTTCCTTGACATTTGACGGTATTGTAGGCATAGCCGACCCTGTGCGTGACGAGGTGAAGGATGCCATAACAGAATGTACGCAGAAGGCTGGGGTCAGAGTGATTATTGTGACAGGTGACACCCAAGGCACTGCTAATGAGATAGGCAGGCAGATTGGACTTTTGGAGAGAAACGAGAAACAGCAAACGGTGACTGGTGATGTCTTCGAGAAGATGTCGGATGAGGAAGCAATGAAATTGATAGCCAATCCGGACTTTAAGATTATTTCACGTGCCCGTCCTGATGACAAAGCCAGATTGGTGACTTTGCTTCAGAAACAGAACCAAGTTGTTGCTGTTACGGGTGACGGAACAAATGATGCTCCGGCTCTCAGCAAAGCACAGGTTGGTCTCTCTATGGGCGATGGTACATCAAGAGCCAAGGAGGCAAGCGATATTACAATTTTGGACAACTCCTTCAGTAGTATCGTAAGGGCCATTATTTGGGGACGCTCTTTGTATCTGAATATACAAAGGTTCATTCTCTTCCAAATGACGATCAACATCTGTGCCTGTCTCATTGTGCTTATAGGTGCTTTTACAGGTCTTGACTCTCCGTTGAATGTGACGCAGATGTTGTGGGTGAACCTTATCATGGACACATTTGCCGCAATGGCTCTCTCTTCATTGCCTGCCAACAAACGTGTGTTGAATGACAAACCGCGTGACCCCAACAGCCATATAATAAATAAAGGTATGGGAACTCAGATTGTCGGTGTCGGAATATTGTTCTTTGTAATCTTAGTCGGCATGTGGCAGTTGTTATGGCATTGTGACATACATGAGGTTTCTGAATTGTTTAAAAGCGAAAAGTTAACCCTGTTTGCCACAGGCATTTTCGACCTCAGCAAGACAAAGCAACATCTAAGTCCGTATGAGTTGAGTGTGTTCTTCACCTTCTTTGTACTCCTTCAATTCTGGAATCTGTTTAATGCGAAGTATTTCAAGACCTCACGCAGTTTGATACAGGATATATGCGGTGTGTTCAAGAAGGACGAGGAAGTGAAGACATCTTTTAGCCCAAGTTTTATATATATAGCATTGGTAATTTTGGTGGGACAAATAATTATTGTCACTTTCGGGAGAGAAATGTTCAGTGTGTCTCCTCTTTCTATAAGAGACTGGGGATGGCTACTGCTAATCACATCGCCTGTGCTCATCATTGCAGATATAAAACGATTTATAATAAACAGAATTAAAACATAGAAGATATGGACAGTCGCATTAAAGATTTGGGGAAAGACCAGCGCATAGCTTTGGCTCGCATAGTCTATGACCTTATTATGGCAGACAAGATTATCGACGATGAAGAAGTGGTCAAGTTTGCCAAACTGTTTGGTGAGGAGAACAACCGTATTCTCTTCCACCAGGCACAAGAACTGACGTTTGCAAAGGCAATCAAATTGTTGACGCAACCCTCGGATGACAACAACGACAATGAAGTCATCAGAAAAGTTCATGCCGACCAACGGCGAAGACAATCAGAAAAGGCAGCAAACATTGTCAGTGAGACTGCAAGCAGTGATGGCTTCTGTGCTCCAGCGGAGGCTATCTTGCTGTTGGCAATAGACTATTTCCTCAAAAAGAACAATGCGACATACACCAAATATGATATTCAGTCATTCAAACTTACTGACATCTTCATAGGTAAACGCTTTGTGTTGTATGTTGACAACAATGCAAGCAGCAAAAGCCTTGAAGTAGAGCAAAACTACGACTTGATTGTCAATCTGCTCGCAAGCATTGGCTTCCAGTTTATCTATATCCCTAAGATTGTAGAACAATATAAGAAAAAGGGATTGGAGATGTTCAAAGCTATGTCTATGTATATCTTCCCCGATATACCAGAAGACAAGGTGGAGGATGTCTATAACAACATCATGCAGATGGACACCAAGAGTTTCGTTAAAGACTACTTGAATGAAAAGCTGGGCTTTGACATCATTTGTGCCCGTCCCTCTTTGATGGTGATGCTTGGCCGTTCGAGTGTCATTGGCAAGAATATATCTGATAAGGGTCTCGTCTATGAGACAAATGCCAACTTCTTAAAAATCAATATTGGAGAGGAAAAGGTGGTCAACGTAGTGGGAGATTTGATACATGACTTCAATAAGTTTGTAACCTTTAACTTCCACATTGATTTTAATCCTGCGAAGGATAAGTTGTTGTACCATGGCATTCATAAAGCCTTCTTTAGGATGGTGGCGTTGGCAAAAAACAATCCACAACAGTACAACATCAATATAAGCACGAATCTACGTGCTGTGTTTATCAATGACTACAAGTTGCCACTGGCTATGGGCAAGACGGCCATCTATATTATGATATTGTGCAGATCTTTCTTTGGTGACAAGAAAGGATTGCCTATGAAAAAGGTCTTCAACACTCTGAATTCTGAAGAACAAGATAGGCTTCAAGAACAATATGAATGGATTTGCTCACATCTGTCCAATTGTCAAACGATAACACATCGCAGTCCCCTCTATCCTAACGTAGTGAATAGAATATCTGAAATAAGGAATGCTATTGAGGATGTCGTTGGCAGCAGACTGATTGGAGAAATCCAGATTGGCACTGGTGATTACATCACTACCATTGTCTCACCTGACAGAGTATCAGTCAATGGAGTACCCATAAAAGAACATCCCGATTGGGGAACTTTCATGTAAGTTCATCCAAGAAATAGTCAAAATCAGGGAGTGAGTACATTAAGTTACACACTTCCTGATTTTGCATTTAACAAATGTCGTGTAAGTGAATGTGCACCTATTGTCTGTAGCAGAAAACCATGTAATTTTGCAGTACAGAAAACAAAAAGAATAACAATTTAAAACGAAAGTATTATGAGACCTCCAAGACCCGGTAGCTTAGGCTACAACGCAATCGTAGGAACCGCAGGTGCAACTGTAGGCGCAAGTTCAGGTGCTGCTTTGTCAGCAATTGGTGCTAACTCTATTGGCAGTTCAATTTCCAATGCAAGCAATAACGCAGTCAATGCATTCACTAACTCTATCAATTCGACTGCCTCTGGTATAGGAAGTGCAGCATCCGCAATTGGCCTGGGTAGTGTTGGAGCTGCTGTAACATCAGCAGGCTCAACGGTAGCCTCTGGTATTGGAGATGTTGCTTCTGGAGCCAGTGCCGTGGGAACAGCAGTAGGTGGATTGGTGGTTGCTGCCGCCCCCATTGTAGGTGCAATTGCTGTTGGCGGAGCTATCGGTGCAGGGATTGGTTGGTGCATAGGTAAATTACTTGATGATTAGTATTATGGGAACAGTATTGGCAATAATGGGAGGATATTATCTCCTTAGCGGGCAGGCTTTCAAAGCCGCTGGCGAAGCAGCAAAATGGATTGATGAAAAGGTGAATCAGTCCAAGGACAAGAAAAAGTAACGTTGCAATTGCAGTAGAGTTACACTTCTTTACACAATAAATTTGTGAGACAAAATGAATTGGATGTAAGGGAGTATAACTCTACTACATGCAATAAGAATTGTTACTATCTTTACATGCGAAAACAGGAATTTTTAATCAAATAGTGAAAGTTATGGGACTGATTGGATCTCTTTATCATACAGCCAAGGGCATATATGCAATGGCTAATCACGACTCAGAAAAAGCTAACGAAGAACTGGACAAAGCAGTGGACAGTCTTCATAGAACAATGATAATTTAATTCTATAGACAATGAAAACAGAAAGAGTAAATAGCCTTTTGGCTGAAATCGTAAGTAGTCAGGGATTCATTAACATTGACCAAAACGATGTTGATAGTTTCAAGGCTAATGTCGGCGATATTGACGCAGAAAAGGTTTCTGGGAAGATCGAAGAGATTGGCGTTATGCTCGATAACGCCATCTCCTCAATTATTGAGAGAAACGACAGCAAACAGGTAAAAGGATTGCTATTCGTCATTCGACTTCCACAAGATAATTGTTTCATGGAGAATATAAATGACATCCATGAGGTAATAGACAAACTGGGCGAAGAATTGGAATGCAAATGGGGAATATCTACAATGGACAATTTGCAGGATGACCAATTTGAGCTTATAGTGGTAATAGGTTTTTAATACGTAATGTTATGGGATGGTATGACCTAACTTCGAGACAACAAGAGTTGGATCGTAAAATAGAAAACAGTGGCATTAAGTTGGATTCTTCCAACAGTTGCTTAAAGAAAGTAATGCGAGCCATTGGGGCATCAAGCAGCGAAGAAGATTATGTGAAAAGCCGAATCGCTCTGCGATTGAAGACCCAAACACTTCTTGATGATACAGATGACTTCATCAACCGCACAGAAAAGATGTTGGATGACTTCAAGAAGGATGATGAGAAATGGGAACGAGAAGGTCGAAAACTCGGCTTTAAGTTTTGGGACTAAAATATATTTATTATGACACAGGAAGCGTTTAATCAGATTATAGAAGCAGCTCGTCATGGTGACGTGTTTGCCCAAGCAGCACTCGGAATCATGCTGTGTGAGGGCAAGATAGTACAACCAAACCGGGAACATGGTTTGGGTTGGCTGAAGAATGCAGCCCAATGCAACTGCCTTTGGGCAAGGGACGCTTATGCTGAATACTCTCAGCCGCAAAATCAACCATCACAGTCCTCTGCTTCCAATGGAATGACAGACAACACTGATTACGAGCAGGAGTTGAATAATCTGATTGGGCTGGAACGTGTCAAAACAGACATAGACTCTCTTCGAAACCTGCTCCGTATTCAGAAGATGAGGGAACAGAGTGGGCTACCAACCACTTCTGTGTCCTACCACTGCGTTTTCACAGGCAATCCCGGTACAGGCAAAACAACCGTAGCCAGAATAGTGGCGGGTATTTACAAAGAACTGGGTGTGCTTCAGAAAGGACATCTTGTAGAGGTTGACCGTAGTAAGTTAGTTGCAGAGTATGTGGGACAGACAGCTGTGAAAACAAACAAGGTCATTGACGATGCGCTGGATGGAGTGCTGTTCATCGACGAGGCATATACACTTGTAGGTGGAGAAAATGACTTTGGAGCAGAAGCCATTGCAACGTTGCTGAAACGTATGGAAGATGACAGAGACAGACTTGTGGTTATCCTTGCTGGATATACAGACGAGATAAAAAGATTCATCGAGTCAAATCCCGGTCTCCAATCGCGATTCAACAGATATATCCAGTTTGATGACTACTCTGTCGAGGAATTAGTGAAGATATTCAAGTTCAACCTGAGAAAGTCTCATTATAAGATTAAGCGGGATGCACTTGAAGCACTGCAAGCGAGAATCGAGCAGGCTGTGCGTCATAAGGACAAGCATTTCGGCAATGCAAGATATTGCAGGAACATCTTTGAGAAGATAATCCAGAACCAAGCCAATAGACTGGCTAAGATGGACACAATAGACAACGAGCAACTCGTGATAATAACAAAAGAAGACATTAACATATAAAGAAAGGTGATATGGACAAGATACTAAGATTATTTGGAGGAAGCGAACAATTGTGGCAGTACATACAAAAGTACGCCAAAACAGCTGGTGTGGAAGGAACACGTACCGTCTTAGAGTTGTATTACGTGTTGAAGTCACCTGACACTCCAGGATTGGACAAGACTATCATAGTGGCAGCCCTTGCCTATCAACTTCTTCCAGAAGACTTGATAAGCACAGAGAACTTCGGCATTCTTGGCTTTATTGACAATGGTGCCGCACTTGCATTGGCATATAATAGGGTGAAATCACGTGTCACCCCGCAAATCGATGCACAGGTAAATGCCATCCTCAATCAGTGGTTTGGTGGTATGCAAACGGCCATAGCAAGCGACGCACCTTCTAACAACAACTGGAATAACCCTACTTCATACAATGACGGATGGCGTGAGCAGCCTGTGCAGACTCCTCCCCAGTTCAACACTCAGGGACCAGTAAACAAACCACGCAAGCCAACCACACCAATGTGGGATGACGATGATGTGGTGATAGACTAAAATACCATTATGGCAAACATATTCGATAATCCTGCATTCCAGTTTCTTCAGAGACCTTCAATGGAAGACTTCTTGAAGCGATGCCAGCAACGTTTCAACCGATTCGGGTTGAGTGATGCTGACATCAACGATGCTATCAAGTCGGCTTGTGATTTCTTCTACATTCCGATGCCGAGGATGATACAAGACCTCACAAATGCCCAAAACGGGCAGACCATGTTCGTGAATTGGGATCGAGGTAGCTATTACGATGATGTCCTTTGCTTTAATATGCAACAGCTCATTGACATGAAAATTGACAGCAAGGATGCGTTCTCGTTAGTTATGACCCACGAGTGCGGTCACAGAGTCCTCCAGAACACACAGTTTCCAGGTGTAGCCAATGGACAATGGGAGTCTGAATTATGTCCTGACTTTTTTATGGGATGTCGTGCAGGTTTGTGGAATATGAATGCCATTGACAAGGTTGTGATGGGATTGATACTTACAGACGGAAGTTCAAGCCATCCTGAAGGAACCTTGCGAGCATTGTTCATCAGACACGGAAAATACATCGCTCCAGAAATGCATCACAGGGGTATTCCACTGACCATCCAGAATTTAGTTAATGAATTCATGGCTTTCAGACAGCAGCACATCAATGAAATATTAAACCAACAGCACAAGTATTACAGATTTTGAATATGCCAGCATACGACCATCAGCAATGGATGAAATACATGCGTCGTCACGAAGCAAATGTATTCAATGCCATCTTTTATGACAAAGAAGAAGTCACGGAAGATGACATTCAGCGTATCATTGCTGATGTGGCATCGTTTTTCTGCTTGCCTGTACCTGAAATAAATGGCAAATGTGAATCTTTTGCGGAGGTATTGCTTGGCGACAAAGCTGGGGAATGTGAGCTTTCATACAACTTGGAAATGCTGAGAACTGCGGGCATCAACAACAAAGATGCTTTCACTTTGTGTTTCGTTCATGAGATGGCTCACCAAGCCCTTCACAGGTACCAATTTATGCTTTTTTGCAGTGAACGCTGGATGCAGGAACTGGCCGCAGATCTAACAGCCGGACTATATGCAGAGCGACATCACTTGGCTACAGGAAAGTTCAAGTACGCATTATCCACACAAAAATACAGCATTACTCACCCCGATGGAAAATAAGAGAAAACATTGTGGAATGTGGAAGGCACTATCTTGAACAGCAAATAGTGAACGGTACAAAGATGATGAATATGGTGCTACAGATTATGCCCACCTTTGTCTTTACACATAAAAAGAAACTGAAGACAGAATGGTATCAGTTGCTTGACGAATTGGAACATTCTCCACAAGAGCCTGTACAATATAGAATAGAAGATTTGCCAGACAGTAATCTGATTAAGCAAGCTGTCTTAAAATACAAACTATCAAAAGCGCAAGAAGATGAAAATCATAGACAATGACCCTATAGACAAGCCTTGTATTGGCGAGTTGATTGAAGAACAGTGTGCAGTAGGACAATTTGCCGACAACTGTCTTTATCTGATTGCCGATCCAGAGGCAGACATAGCCAAACGTGCAGTGGACATTATGGAGCAGTTTAAGCAAATTGCAGACTGCGATGACTACTACAACACCTATGAACTGGAGGTCGTCCAAAATGTGGAGTTAAAAAATCACCCCAAGATAAAGGAACGGATCGAACAGCATGGTGACAATTTTCTGATACAGTTGGCCTCACGTGGTTTCAATGAAAAGAAGCGGTTCATAATTGCCAAGACAGACAACGACAAGCTGTTTGAAAATATCAATCTTATGATTTATGCGGCAGAACGCATAGCAAAGTTTGACATAGCGGCATTACTCCGTTCGTTTGTTGAAGATAATACAGATGAGTTCGTTGAACTTGCGAGGAATGCCATAACAGACAAACGTTTCCAGTTCAACTATTTCGCTGCGCTATCAGCGAATACAATCCATCCGACTTTTGGGATGGCATCTTCCACCGCCAAGCTCAAGGAACAGATGGAGATTAAGGGTGTCATCACCCATAAACAACGCATGGAAATGTATGACCGACTGTTGGACAACTTGAAAAAGAGTCATAAGAAGCACGACCCAAAGATGGAAGCAGAAATAGAATTTATCATTAAGTCTATAGATCCTGCTACTCTACGAATGTTCTTCCAAAGGCAATCACCCAAATTGCAAGAGAAGATGTCTGATTTCGTCAATCCGAAACATTTGGCGGAAGTCTCGTCAATGGATTTGGAGATACGCTGGTCTGAAAAAATTGATAAAACACGAAAGACGGATGGTCATTATCGTCTCTTTCTAAGCAGAGGTGACGAGAGATTAATGGTACATTTCAGCCGCAGTGCAGGTTTTGTGCTTTATCTTATCTATCTTATAGACCGCAAGAAAAACGGTGACAAGGTTGATACGTTGAACATTGTCCAATACAAGCAGCTCTTTGGAAAACTGTACGAGATGACTTATGGCATCAATGGAGAAACAATATTTACCGACATGGTGAAGAATTTCAATTCGGAAGGCGAATTACAACAGAAAGGCTTGTACACAGTGCTGAAAAGTATTCGTGAAGACATTGGAAATACCTGCGAAAGGATGCAGGAACCTGCAGAGCCGTTCCTTTTGCAAGACATGAAAGCCCACCTTGCTGTTCTGCCAAAACACATTATTTTGCCTGAAAAAATCATGGCGCTGATTTAGTGTTAAAATATTTAAACATACAACTCTAACATATTGATAATCAATGAAGATATAAGGCTCACGTTGTTCACATAGCAAAGAACAGCCAATCTGTCAAAATCCACCGAACTTTGCATCAGAAAATCCGATGTAAGGTTCGGTTTTTTGTATGTATCATTTTAAGGATTTTGACAGATATGAGAACAAACGATTTTACTGCAAAGCAGATTATCCTCGGTCTTGTAGAGGTTGTCCGTTTGGAAATTGAGAGTAAGAAGAAAACACTCTCGATAGGTGATGAAGAACTTGTTCAGAAGATAATGAGCAAGATATCGGAAGCCAACAAGGAGTTTGCAACCGAGAAGGAAGAGCTACGCTATTGGGGCATTGTGACACGTGAAGTTGCATGGTATGAAGCCAACACGGAAGAGTCGGAAGAAATCATCAACCGATTAAAATCAGGTGACCAGTTGTTTGCCCAGAAATTTTTCTACAGCACAAATACCAACGGATGCAATATCAGCCGTTTCCGCTCAAAGATACTTGCTAACATCAAACAGACATACAAGATTGAGGTATCTGTAGAAGAGTTTGGCGACATACTTTATACTTTCTTGTGGAATGAAGGTACATGGAGTATACTCGACAAATACTCACGCAAGAGCAGTTTCTTCTGTTGGCTTTCCGAGGTCGCTCAACATGAACTGATAAGATACCTTGAAGATATGAAGCTTATCAACGTCACACGCGAGCGTACTGCTGGAAACACACGTCTTCTCAGCCTTTCTATAGCACCAGAAATGTGGGAATACATCTTGAACGATACAATGCCTAATGGTTTGTATAAGGATGTCCTTTTCTCTACTTTGGTAGAACGTAATACTGAAGAAAAGATGATGAAGTCTTTCTGTCTGAAAATAGAAGATCTGCACAGACTCCAGAAAAAAGCCGAAGCTGATTTGAAAGACCGCCTTATCCGTAGTGACCGTGGATATGAGGAACTGGTTCTGCGTGACAAGAGTCCTCGTGTCATTGAAGTCTCAGAAGAGTTTGCCAAGGACTTCTGTGTTTGGCAAGAGGGCAAGAGCAATGCTAACCCATTGGCTGATGTGTTGGGGGTTGACTTGAACCACGAAGACTTACAGAAGAAGGTGGTGGACTTTCTTTATACCATACCTCAGAAGTTGAAATGGACAGAAGAAGAACGTATTGTATGGACCCTGCGTTTCATTGAAGATACTGCACCGATTGAAGTGGCTGAACGTATCGGAAGAAAACGCTCATGGGTTGACACCAAGTATTCCAGACTGAATGCCCGTTTCAACAAGGCGGTTAAGGATTGGTGGTCGAAAAATGCAAAATAGTCGGAGAAAGTTTGGTGCAAATAGTGATAGAGCATCAAACTTTCATTCCTCTTTTATTATAAAATAAATCAAATAAGATGAGCAAAGATATTACAATAAGTAACAATTTGACAGTGAACTTGTTGAAGAACGTGGAAAACTATGCAAAGTTTGTTTCTCAAGTATTGCATGATGAAACTTTCCTTGTTGAATTAGACAAGACATTACCATTTGACAAGATGGTTCATGCCACAATGAATATAGCATCTAACCATACACCTATCAAGAAAATGGGTGTGTCGGTCATGCGAATGGATATAGAGCCACCTCTATATTCAATCGCTATAACCCTGCAATTCAAAGGAAGGGATGGAGTCATACATGACCATTCAGTCTTCATCAACGCGTGCAAGACAATAGAAGAACTCCAGCAGTTGGTTACAGAAGAGAACTTCAAACAAGAAGTCCTGTCGCTGTGTGAAGAAAGAGTATTAGAAAATTCAGAATTACAAGAAAAAACAAAAAAGGCATGATACAAGTAATAACAAAAGAGTGGCAAATCACAAAGGCATATATCGATGACATAGCTTTACATTCTGGGCTTATAAATCTTGACTGGGACGACTTCAAGGCATTTGCAGAAAGCCATCGTCCTGTAGTGGCTATAAGAAATGAAGACAATGCCTCTGTCACAGAACTCACAGACAATGCAATGGCAGAGATTCGGAAACGTTGTTCAAACAAACTTTCAAATATCATTGTTTCAATATCCTATAAAGAAGGAGAAGAATTGATGATGGATGAAATGGAAGGGATAAGTGATTGCTTGACCATGTTTGCCAACAAAAATGTAGAAATTAAATGGGGCATCAGTCAGAACAATACATTAAAGTGCAGACGCTGCATATCTGTCTTTGCCTTTGAATAACAAAACAGTCAGCTTATGAAAGTTTCAGTTTATTACGAAGAAGTGTCCAACTATGTAGAGAAGCACTACTTAGTTCGTCCTTCCATAAAGCAGGTGGATGATAAGACCTTGTCCATCGAATACACTCCACATAAATTCATTCCAGCAATTTGTGTTTCAGTACGAATTGAAGCAATGCGCAAGGATGTTATATGTATGTCGTATGAATGTAGTAAGGCAATATCTCTACTGATTTCTGGTGCTATTGCCCATATCGAAGAGAATATTCCCAAAGACATTGAAATAGACACCGACAGCAAACGCATCAATGTATATCCTGAGAACGTTACCGAATTAAAGAATTTTCTCGCATATCTTTCCTTGTCTGGAGTGCATTTTTCTGAGTCAGGCATGGAAATCACGTTGGATATGAACTAAGTATAACAATCAAAGAAGTGCAAAATGTTGGTGATACATCCTAAAGATAAATCAACCTCTTTGGCAGAGACCATATATGCCAATATGCCTAATGTACATGTGGTAGAGGACGAATGGTATGAACGTGGCATTGGACAATTACTCTGGCAAACGCCCAAAGAAGAACCCATATTAATAATTGGTTATGGTGATTGCCGTGGACTGTATAGAGAGCGTTTTAACGATGTGCTTGAAATCAGTCCGAGTGATTTGGATAATCCAGTGTGGGTACAACGTCTGGCAAACTGTCAGATTGGAACTCCACAGATCGTGCTGAACAGAATACATGCCTACAATCTTCGCAGACACAATGGAAATATCATTGGAATATGGCCTAATGCAGTAGAGTTCGCACGTAGGAATCGTCTTCATGGACTATTTGCCAGCACTTTCTTCTTTAATGCTAAAGATGCTGAAAATTATGGAGAAATTACCCTTGATATGTATATTGAAAGGTCGAATTATACTCTCTACCGCACCCTTGGCAAGCTGTTGGCTAGCCATGTACCGCTATGTAAGATTCCCGAAAAATTGCAGCAAAGAGCCTATAAGGACACATGTGTCAACCATCGCAACTTTGAGAGTTTCTTTTGTTTGTGAACAATAATTAGTTTTAAGGAAAAATGAGTAAAGATAAAAATACAAGACTTGTTTCTGCCCTCAACACTATGGCAGAATTGACAGGACAACGACAGGTAATAGGCAACAATGAGGTAGGCTTAGGCATGATGCTTCAGTCCAACCAATGTCGAGAAGAAGCACAAATGGTGACAGACGGGCTGTTCCGTGTAGTTGTCATGGGAACATTCACCTCAGGCAAGAGTACTCTCATCAATGCCCTGTTAGGCAGTAGGGTATTGCCAGAATCTGCATTGCCAAGCACCGCCATACTCACATTCGTCCAGTTCGGTTGTGAAGAAGATGATGTGGAGATACATTATAAGGATATCGTAAATGAAGACGGAAGCGTTACACATGGCAGAATAGAGCACATCACCAAGGACGAGTTTATGCAGACCTATCGCTATGGCATTGCAGATACAGAAGCATTGGCATCTACAGGTAATGTTCCTCGTTTCAGAAATGTGGCCTACTCCATCATCAGATGTTCACTGCCATTGATGCAGAATGGAGTAAACATTGTAGATACTCCAGGGTTGGAAGATAAGGAAGTAGCAACAGAACTGGCACTTGACATTGCAGCCAAGGCGCAAGCCATCGTCTATGTTTGTAGTGAACGTGGTTTTGCGGAAGCCGACCGTGAATACTTCAATGAAAATTTCAAGGGCAATCCGGGCAATGTGTTCTTCATTCTGAACAAGACAGACCTTATAGCATCCAATGTGGAGCGAGAACAAGCTCTTGAACGAGTACGACAGGATGTGAAAGGTTGCTTCACCAAGGCTGACGGAAGCGTGGACGAAGCATTGATGTGCAAGCGAGTGTTCGGACTATCCTCGTTATTAGCCTTGGATGCAAGAAAAGGTATGACCTTTGATGAAGACCTGCAAAAAGATGTGCCACTCTCACAAGAAAAGATAGAACTGAAGCTACAACGCAGTCAGTTCCTTCCATTCGAAGAAGCTCTGCAGGAGTTCCTTTCTACCGATGAGCGTTGTGTGGCACAATACGGAAAAGTCTTCCGTACATTGCTTGGCACCTATAATGATGCTGTGGAAAAGGTGCGTGAAGGCCTGGCTATCTACGAGCATAATGCAGAAATAACAGCTGAACAGGAGGCTGAATGCCAGCGCATCATTAACGAGATAGAGACTGGACTAGAAGCTACAGAAACCGCTTTCGACAACTGCACGCTGAAACTTCAAAATACCATAGCTTTGCTTATCCGCAATGCTATTGACAGTGTGGATAGCACGTGGGAGGTCGATTTAGCGATCTTGCATGAGAAGATACGCTTCGGTATGAAGGACTACCTTTCCCTGGCAGTAAGTAACATAAATCTGTTCAAGTCGAAGGAGGAGCGCATGGAAGAAATGAAACGCCTGCTCCAACCTTTCTCACAAATCATTGCCGATCATATCTCTGAAAAGATAGATCATTTCATGGAAACGAACAAATCCGTCCTCCAGAATGCCATCGGTGAAGCAGAACAGAGTGTAAACACTAACTTGGTCAATGTGGCTGGACTGTTTTCACGTCTGGGAGAAACCCTTACGGAAAGACCAGAAATGGGCAAGCAAGAAGACCAAGACTGGCTACAAGCCGTCATCTCCTATTGCGTAGGCGATGCCAGTGCCATCGTGAAGAACTGTGCAGGAGGACATACCGCATGGATGGAGTTTATCCGCAAGGCGGTGTTCAATGGCGTGTGGCAATGGATGGTCATCCAAATCGTCACAGGCGGTTGGGGGATTATCATCTGTGGACTCATTGAATGGTTACAGATCAAGAACGGCAAAAACGAAATGGTCGACCGTATGCTTACAGACAGCAAAAATGCAGCTTTGAAGGAGATACATACCAAGCTGGATGAACGGTTGCATGAGATGAATGCCAATATCGCCATTAAGGTGAATGAGGTAAAGAGTGCCAAGTGTGGTGAGAGTCGTCAACGTTTGACAGATGAGAGATTGCGTTTGGCAGAGATAGAGCGCAATATAAACGACAATCATTTCAATGCAGATCATGAACGGCAGCGCACAACAGGCATCCTTACGACAATGGCATCAGAAATCAAGTGCTGTTATCTCGATGTGTTTGGCATACCATACGCAGAGGAATTGGCAACATTATAAAATGTCTATTCACGATGGAAATACAACGACAAGAGATATTCAGGAGCCAGTGGCATGACATCCATGATATTGTGTTGTCTGAAGCCAAACGACAAATCAAGTTCAACGGCAAGGTGGATGTGCAGCGACTCACAGAAAAACTGCAAAAGGAGATTGCCAAGTGGCCACAAGGCGTATTAGCGCAAGGTATGTGGTTCCAGAGTTTTCATAATGCAGCTCCCGACAAAGCCTTGAATTTTATGACAGAAGCAATGGAGCAAAGTTTCATAGAGCCAGACAACAACAAACTTCCATCCAATAGTTGGTACTTCGTTTTGGCTTTTGTGTTGACGGGAATAGTGGCATGGCTATTACATTCCAGAACAAGCATGAGTCTGATAGAGCAATGTTTCTACCCGACTTTGTTCCTGGTGGTACTAAATACGTTCAATGTGTCCTTCAGAAACAAGCGAATTGCAAAAGCTGAAAAGATGATAATCACCAATATCAGCCATCAAATGTTAGATATGGAAATTAGTCTGGAAAAGTATATTGAGTGAGTATCATTAGGTTACTTCTTTCTCAAAAACGATATAAACATAAAAACAAAAGATAATGAAAATCAAATATGCGACAATCAGCAAGACTGGTCGGCGAAGCAATAATGAAGATTGCTTTAACGTCCTGAAAATGCCAGAGCACAATCGCTTCATGGGCATAGTATGTGACGGCATGGGAGGTCATTCCTTTGGCGAGGTGGCAAGTGAGGCTGTCTGCAATGCTATTTCAAAATACTGGCAGGATAATACAGACACTCCAGACAGTGACCAAAAAGTTGTTATGGCTTGCAAAAAGGCTTGTAATGCCATCAACCAGAAATCCTATGACCTCAGCCATGCAGAGATGGGTACTACGATGGTCATGGTCAGCATTGAAGGTGACAAGGCGACAATAGCCCATGTGGGCGACAGCCGTTGCTATCTGCTAAGACAAAGTGAGGGATTACTTTACCAGACCGAGGACCATGTGCGCATTGACTTCGGATGGGAAATTGTGTCACGCTGTTTCTTCAGCTACCGTCCAGAAGTCGCTGTTCCCGACATTAGGCAGTTCACCATTCAGAAAGGAGACAGGATATTACTCTGTTCTGATGGCTTGTACAAGAGCATGGCCCCCGACATCCTACAAGCAAGGATGTTGGACGACAAGCCCTTGGAAGATATACTCGATGTATTTGACTTTCTCTGTCAAAAACAAGGTGATGACAACTATACGGCAATATTGATTGAAATAGAATAAAAGAGAAACAAGATGAGAAAGATACTATTAGGAATTGATTTGGCTATCTGTTCTTTGTGGACTATAGCCGCATTGGGAAGCAGAATAGCATGGGTCGGTACCCCTGCAACATGGATTGTAATGTTACTTATTATGTCACGTCTGCTGCTCTCGTTCACGCTTTACCATAGGGAAAAGAAATCATGGATTCCAGGACTGCTATTCATGGGATTTACCGCTTTTGCTGTCAGTGTGGGACTTGATATAAAACTTAGTGAGCTTGCCTCAAAAGTATTTCCATTGTTGAGTCTTGACTTTAACCGATGGTGGTATGTAGGGCTTACTTGGGCTGTGGCTACATGGTTGTGGATAGTTCCTTTGGTTGTCTTCTTCGTCAATATTTTCCGCAAGGGTTGTCTGACAGACACCTTGACATGGAAAGACGCATTTGGCAAACTGCTCTGGACGGATAAAACCGCAAGGACGTTCTGTTCCCTACTGTTGATAACAATAGGCACATTGTATGCTGGTCTCTCTATGAATGCGAGGCTATGTCTGTTCGCCTGTGTCGTGGCTCCGACACTGAGTTTCCATCTGCTTAAAAGATATTATGGATTGAAGAAAGGAAAAGTGTGGGTGTTGGTTATATCCATGCTGATATTCTTCTTCGCCCAAACCCATGCCGGACTGTTGCGAATGTCCATGTTGAGCATTAGTTTTTGCATGGTGGCCTATGTATGCAGTTCCTTCTACCAGAAAGAGAAGAAACTGTTGCTGTCCGTTATGTCAGCCATCTATGTGGGCATATTGTTGCCAAGTTTGGCCATAGGCAACAACCAATATACCTGCTTCAATGTAGGAAGAACCGGGTATTATTCCCTTGACACCTATCCAGGCATATTCAGCATAGAGGACAAGAAAACAGGAAAGATAGGACTGCGTAGCAGATACGGTCTGTTGGTGAAGCCTGAGTATGAGTCTATCGTCTATCATACGCCAAGACATTGGTTTGGCAAGTTGGAACTGCGTAAGAACGGATATTACACCCTCTATGACATCTGCAATAACGAGTATCGTAAAGACAATCATATTAGCCATCAACTACAGGACAGCATATGTCATATAGTAGAAGGTCATCTCTCGGAATACGACTATAAGCCTGATGAAAGAATGGAAGTAAGGTTGATAGAAGCAAGCAACTGCCAAGTACGCACCCATATCAAGGCTTTGAAAAACGGGTCTGTCATTTACGACTACGATGACAAGGAAGCGTTTATACCAACAGATTCCGTCTCATATACTCCAGGAACAATAGTTTGTGACTCCTTGATCAGGTTAGAATGGTGTCAGCTGAAATCACTTAGCTATGCACACAGTGCGACCACAAAGGATTCCGCTGTCTATAACATTCAGGTGACGCTTGCGAGAGAAAACAAGCCCAAGCCAAAGGAGGCAGAAATGCTTGTGCAAAAAATCTCATGTTTTCTGAAGAAAGTTGATATAATATCAACAACTCTTCCACTCTCTTATAATGAACGATAAAAATGAAAAGACTATGAACGAGAAGTATGAAAAGAAGATACAAGCCGATGTGGACGCTATCTTCACATTGATGGCTCAACGAGTGGACGAGAAGCAGATGAACTTGCTGCATGAAGCATACGACTTTGCAGCTTATGCCCACAAAGACCAACTGCGCAAGTCTGGCGAACCCTATATCAGTCACCCTGTTGCCGTGGCACGCATTGTGGCAGAAGAGCTGGAGCTGGGTGCAAACCCTGTCATGGCAGCTTTTCAACATGATGTTGTGGAGGATTGTCCGTACAGTATAGATGAGATCCGTGAACGTTTCGGGGATGATGTGGCATTTCTTGTCGGTGTCGTAACGAAGCAGAAGAAAGCTCAGTATGACCAGTCGAAGCAGGTGGATAACTTCCGCCAAATGCTATCGTCTGTACAGTTTGATGTGCGTGCCATACTAGTGAAGTTGGCAGACCGACTTCATAATATGCGCACGCTAAGCAGTATGCGCCCTGACAAGCAGATGAAGATTGCCTCGGAGACAGATTATTTCTATGCCCCTCTTGCCAATCGCCTTGGTTTGTATAACGTAAAGACAGAACTTGAAAATCTATCGTTCCGCTATCGCTGTCCACGTGAATATGAACAAATAGAGAAGCAGTTGGCTGAACTTCAGCTGTCGGAGAAGCCAGATGTGGATGTCTTTATCGCCAAAACTAAGGAGATACTTGAAGCTAATGGCATTGACGCACGCATTGAGCTACGTATGCGCTCACCTTACAGTATCTGGCGCAAAATGCAGTCCAAATGTTGTGATTTCGAACATATCGACAGCAAGCATTACCTGCGTATCATCTACAAGGCTGACGGCCTACAGGAGGAAAAGAAGCAGAGCTTGCATATCTATGCCGTATTGTCCGACTGTTTCAAGGAGCGTCCTTGTTCTGTGGTCAATTATATCAACGCTCCGAAGGAGAACGGCTACCAGAGTTTCCATGTGAAGTTTCTCAATCCAAAGGGACAATGGGAGGAAGTGCATATCTCGTCTGAACGTATGATACGCAACAACCGCCTTGGCTGTACTGCTGAACGCACGGAGGAAAACCTGAAGGCATGGTTGGAAAAGTTCAGGGCTGTGCTCAAGGATATAGCCTACCACACCAACGAGATGGACTATATGGATGGTGTGACGGCATCGTTCTACCATGATAACATTATGGCTTTCACACCCAAAGGCAAATGTATCGTACTGCCCAAGTATGCCACTGCACTCGATTTTGCCTTCGAAATTCATACCGAAGTTGGACTTCATGCCGTGTATGCACGTATCAATGGTAAGCTGTCCTCTGTCAAGACGGTGCTCCATCGTGGCGATTGTGTAGAGATAGGCACTGCAGAGGATGCAGTACCTGAAGCAGATTGGCAGAACCATGTGCTTACCTATAAGGCAAAGCGTAGTTTGGGCAGTTTCTTCACCGACCGTCCAAAGATGGAGTATAAGCGTTGTTCCTGCTGCCATCCGTTGCCGGGAGACGAAGTCGTCGGTTTCAAGAATACAGAGGGACAGATTACGCTCCACAAGCGCAACTGCCTCACCGCTATACGTCAGGCATCCAAGCAGGGCGATACCATTGTAGCTGTGGATTTCAAGGAGAACGAACAATTCCTGTTCCCCGTTCGTGTTTGCATCCGTGGTATCGACCGCCATCATCTGCTCAGCGATGTGGTGGCTTGCATTACAGAGCAACAGAACCTATCCATTTCGAAACTCCATACAGTAACCCAAGACCGCATTGTGGAAACCACGGTGGATTTTGAGGTGCATTCTTCCAACGAACTAAAGCAAGCCATTGACAATATCCGTAGGATA